>Ga0210384_10000999_pt1 | contig 40394 bp, 33 predicted proteins | sample IncBWH2MmetaG_FD_160574 | JGI IMG/M metagenome (GOLD analysis project Ga0210384, IMG submission 160574) | Forest soil microbial communities from Barre Woods Harvard Forest LTER site, Petersham, Massachusetts, United States - Inc-BW-H-2-M | ecosystem: Environmental > Terrestrial > Soil >...
CAATTCTCGTCCCGGTCACCGAGGTCGGTTCGATGGCCGCGGCTTTTGGCTGGTTCGCGGCTTGCCTGTCGTTCTGGTTCGCGGAAAAAAATCCCCAGCTTCGTCTAATTGCGCTGCTGGGCATGCTTGTGTCGATTCTTCTGCTGGCCATGAAGTGGCTTCCGATTTTCCCCGGGCATTTTTCGACTGCGGAATGGATTTCACTGGCCATTTGGCTGGCGCTGGGTATAGCGCTGCATCGCGGGCAGCGAACGGCCTGATTGCAGGCGTCGTGTATACTTCTAGAGAACATTGTTGTTCCTGTTTCGAATGATTCCATACTTGCACATCGGCCCGCTGACCATCCCCACGTTCGGCCTGTTGGTTGCGCTGGCGCTGATCACTTCCGGTTACATCCTTCAGGCGGATTTCGACCGCAGAGGTATCAAAGCCGACGCCTTCTTGATGATCACGATCGCGGGCCTCGCCGGAATTCTCGGCGCGAAGCTTTATCACGTTCTGGAATCACCCGCGGAATTTTTCGCCGATCCATTTCGTCTGTTTTTCAGCCGCTACGGGTTTGCATGGTTTGGCGGCTTCCTCGGCGGCTTCGGCGCGATGTTGCTACTCGGCAGAAGAGCAAAGCTTCCATTGCTGGAATTTTTGGATGCGTGCTCTTCGGCTGCCGCGTTCGGTTACGGCATTGGCCGGATCGGATGCTTCCTTTCGGGGGATGGGGATTACGGCAGGCCCACTTCGCTTCCCTGGGGCATGAGCTTTCCGAACGGCGTAGTTCCCACCACCGATCGCGTTCATCCCGCGCCGCTATACGAATTGATCATCTGGTGCGCGATCGGCGCGTACCTATGGCACCTAGGTTCAAAAGCGTTGCGCGGCCCGAAAGCCAAGGGCGAAGTCTTCGGCAATTACTTGATCCTCACCGGCGTCGCGCGTTTTCTCATAGAGATTATTCGCATCAATCCGCGTTCGTTCCTGGGAATGTCCAATGCCCAGGTGGTCAGCCTGCTTTCCATCGTGGCTGGCACGGTGTTACTTTGGCGTATTAAAAGCCAATACCACGCGCTGAAAAAGGAACATCGCATTGTTGAACACATCGCGTCGCGCGGCGACGTTTTGCAGCAGGAGTATCACCGGCCCACGCCGGAATGCCCACATCCCGAACGGTGGCACATGTACGATTCGATGAGCGCGGAGGTGGAAGTTCTGGACTTCCTGAAATCCCTGGTGACGACTCTCAAACCGGAGTTGATTGTGGAAACCGGAACGTTCTCGGGGCTCAGCACGCTGCGCATGGCGGAGGGATTGAAGGAGAACGGTTTCGGGCGAATCATCACCTGCGAGTGGGACAAAAAAGTTTACGAAGCGGCCAAAAAACGGTTTGTGGATTCGGGATTGGCTGGCTGGATCGACGCACGCAACGAGTCCAGCCTGGAAATAAAGATTGGCGGCAACATTGAGATGCTTTTCTGCGACAGCGATGTGCCGCTGCGCGAGCAGGAAGTGCGCAGATTTCTGCCGCAGGTCAGCCCGTACGGCTTGATCCTGATGCATGACGCCAGTTCCACCATGAAAAGTGTTCGCGAGGGCGCGCTAAAGATGGAATCCGAGGGGCTCATCGCCGTGCTATTGCTTCCGACTCCACGAGGCCTGGTTTTGGCGCAAAAACGCGAAGGCCGCACCTGAGTTTTTTCCGAGATTGTGTAGCGGCCGCCTTCTGCTCGCCCAGACGAAGGAAGGGAGACGGGCGCTTTTCTGAATCAATTCCCAGCTGGTTTGCTTTCTTCGACCTTTCCCTGTGTATCGTAAAGCTGTACTTTGCCGTATTTCTCCATTACCGGCACGACCTTCTGCGCGTTGCCCACGGCAACCACCTGCATGGTTTCCGGATCGACGTATTTCTTCGCCACACGCTGCACATCGTCCGCGCCTATCGACGAAATCTGCGCCGGATATTTGTCCCAGTAGTCCGCAGGCAGCCCATAGATCTTTAGCGTTTCCGCAAAATCGAGCAATTGACTGGGCTGCTCCAGCGAGAGCGCAAAGCTGGCGACCACCGCGTGGCGTGCATCGTCCAGCTCTTTGTCCGGAACCTTTTCGTCCCGAATTCGTCGAAATTCGTTCCAGAATTCCGTCATCGCTCCTTCGGTCACTTCCGTGCGCGCGTCGCCACCCGCGCGAAACGGGCCCGCGTATTTCTCGGCGTTGAACTGGCTGTACACCCCGTATGTGTAGCCTTTTGCTTCACGCAGGTTCAGGAATAATCTTCCCGCTGCGCCCGCCCCCAGGATCTGATCCATTACCACCATCGCCGGATAATCCGGACTGGTGCGGGTAATCGCGATGTTGCCCATCGCCAGTGTGGTCTGCACTGAATCTGCTCGGTCGACCACGAATACGCGGCGTTCTTTCACCGGCGAAGTCGCCGGGACCACGGGCGGTTTAAAATTTGTTTTTTGCCATTTCGCAAGCCAGAGATTCAGCTTGGCAATAAATTCCTTGGCATTGACGTCGCCCGCCACTCCGAGAATCGTGTTCTGCGGGCAGTAGCGCTCCTTGTGCCATCTCGCTAGTTTTTCGCTGCTCAATCCGTCAATCGATTCGGGTGTCGCGGCGATGATCGCTGCAGGATGAGTTCCGTAGACAGCTTTACTGAATTGTTCCGACGCAAGAAACCCGGGCTGTTGCCGTTGCTGTACCAATTGTACTTTTTGCCGCTGCTTCAGTTTGGCCAACTCGCCAGCAGGAAAGGAAGGATTCAGCAGCAGATCGGCCACCAGGGGAAACCAAGTGTCGACGTTATCGGAAAGTCCCGAAGCCCCAACATTTGCGGCTTCATCTCCGTAGGGTGCACTAGCAAAAAAAGTGGCGCCCAGCGAATCGATCTGCTCGCTGATCTGCTTGCTATTCCTGGTCGTGGTGCCCTCGCGTAACATTTGCGCAGTCGCGCCAGCCAGACCACGCTCGTTGTCCGCGTCCCACAGCCCGCCAGCGCCGTCAATCGTCAGGTCCACAGTGATGGTTGGAAAGCGATGGTCCTCCAGAATCAGGACGGTCACACCGTTCGCGAGCGCTGCTTCCACAGGCCGCGGAAGCTTTACCTTCAAAATTTCCTTGGAAACCGGCGCGAGATTCTTGCGCTCCACTTTACTGACATCGATCGCTTTGGAGTCGCCGGGCGCCTGCGCGGAAACTGCCGCAGTTAAACAGCAAGCCATTCCCATGGCTCCGAGCAAACGCGAGATCACAAATGAGCTGCGGTGGTTGTGAAGTTTGTTCATGGCGCTCTACCTTTCCCCGGCAGCGCCGGTGGCGGACTTCTTCTTCGGAAGCGTGGTGATCACGGTACGGTTTGTGGGTGCCAGGTAGGTCTTGGCCACACGCAAAATGTCGTCCTTGGTCACGGCGTCGAGTCGCGCTTCCTCCGTGTTGACCACTTCAGGGTCGTTCCAGGCGACCGTGTAATACGCAAGCTGAATCGCGCGAAATAGTGTGCTGGACATCTGTTGGGCGTGATCGTGCCGGTATTTCAGCCGGACCTTCGCCAGTTCCCAGTCTTCCACCGGGTCGGTACGCACCTTCTCGACTTCTTCGGCAATCGTTTTGTCGACATCGTCCAGACTCACTCCCGGCCGCACCAAAGCAACAATCTGCGCGAGACCAGTAGCCCGGCGAGCGCCGCTGCCGGCAAAAACACTCGCGGCGTATTCCTTTTCTTTGACCAACTTCTGGTATAGCCGCGAAGACTGCCCCGACCCCAGAATGCTCATCAGCACTTGCACCGGCATATAGTCCGCCGCGCTGTATCCCGGCACTTTGTAGGCAATATCCAGTCGTGGAATCTGCGCAAACGAATCCTCAATGGATTTGCGTCGTTCCGCGGTTTGTTGCGGTTCGGTCATGTCCGGGCGTTTCGGCGCTGGCTGGGAGGGAATGTCCTCAAAGTAGTTTTTGATCTTGGCGAGCGCTTCGTCTGTCTTGAAATCCCCCACCAGCGCAAGGACTGCGTTGTCGGGCGCGTAGTAGGTACGGAAGAAACTCTTTACGTCTTCTAGCGACGCTGCGTCCAGATCTTCCATGGAGCCAATAGTCGTGTGCTTGTAGGCGAAATTGTCGTACGCCGTTCCCAGCAGTGTTTCCGACGTGTGGCCATAAGGCTGGTTGTCTGATCCCAGACGCTTTTCCTCTTTCACAGCATCGCGCTGGTTGTCCAGATTGGCCTGATTCACCGCAAGCGATCGCATACGGTCGGATTCCAGGAACAATCCTAGATCGATCTGATTCGCCGGAAGCGTCTCGAAATAATTGGTGCGGTCGGCATTCGTGGTTCCGTTCATTCCACCGCCGTTATTTTCAATCAAGATAAAGTGTTCGCCTTTACCGACTTTGTCCGAGCCTTGAAACATCATGTGCTCGAACAAATGCGCAAAACCAGTGCGGCCCACTTGTTCGTCGCGAGAGCCCACGTCATACGTTACGCAAACCGAATACGTTGGTGCGGAGTGATCCTCGCTCAGGACCACCCGCAACCCGTTCTTCAGCTTGAACTCCTGGATCGGTATCTTTGTTGCGGAGCGGGCTTCCGCGGTCGCCGCCGCCGATTGTGCCAATGCGGTATCGCTTCCGATAGCCAACGCCAATCCGCAAGTCGCAGCCATTCTCCAGTAACGCCTCTGCATGGTTCACTCCTAATGTGTGCGCAGGAAATGTTCAGGACAATTCCAGCCAACTACCACTTAGACGGCTACCAGCGCTTCCGCTACTGCTTATAGACGTAGCCATCCTTCATTACGAAAGTCACTTTTTTCAAGGTTTGTACGTTTTCTTCCGGGTTTTCGTGTGCGGCGATGATGTCCGCGGCGTACCCGGGCTTCAGAAATCCGCGGGTGCTGTCCACACCCAGGAGACGGGCCGCGTTTACGGTCATGGCACGCACGATGTCGTCCGCTGGCACGCCTGCGTCAACCCAGCTATCGATATAACCGATTGCAAGGGTTCCGCGCGTCTCGCCCGGCAGCGCCACATCCACGTCCGTTCCAAAGGCCATGTTCACGCCGATTTTGTGCGCGCGCTGCAGTCGGTCGACCCAAATCTTGTGGTCCGCCGCGGTCGTCAATTTTTCGGTGAATTCGGTTCCTACCAGCGTTACGTGATTCTTCTTGGACAGTTCCAGGTCGTCGTCGGTCATTTTGAAGCCGTGTTCAATCGAATCCACGCCTGCCTCGGCGGCGTTGTGCGCGCCCGGGTGCGTCCAGCAGTGTGCCGCCAGCTTCACGCCTGCCGCGTGCGCCTCGGCGACCATGAAACGAATATCCTCGACCGAATAGATATACTTTTGGTCATCCACTACGATTTTGATGAACTTCGCGCCGAAATGGATGTTCTGTCGGATGGCTTTCACCATCTCGTCGCGGGTATCTGCAAAAAGATATTCCGGCGTTCCTAGATCTTTCTTTTCCGGCTGCAGATGGAACTGCCCACCATACGGCGCGATGATGATGCCGGAATTGACGACTGTTGGCCCTTTCACCCAGCCTTCTTCGATGGCTCGTCGCAGATCAGTGTCCGCATAGTTTCCGGCGTTGCCGATGTCGCGCACGGTGGTGAATCCGGACGCAAGCATCGCTTGGCCGTTCGCCACTCCCTGAATGGCACGGTAACCCGTGGTATCCACAAGGGTAGTGTAGAAATAATTTCCAGCATCGCGCTTCGGATTCACCGACATGCATAGATGGGTGTGCGCGTCGAACAGTCCTGGAAGCACGGTGGATTTGGAGAGATCGATCACCTGGGCATCCGCGGGAATCGCCACGGAAGGGCCGATTTCCTTGATGGCTTTCCCTTGCACCAAGATGATCTGGTTTGCAGCGGTTTTGCCGGTTTCTGGGTCGAGCAGCCTGCCGGCCTTGATGGCGATCACCGGCTCTTTCTCTTCCTTTTGTTTCTCCTGCCCTCGCGCAACAGCGGCAAATGCAACGAACACCAGCACGGCACAGACCCAGCCCTGTCCCCTAAGCTTCATTTGTTCTCCTTGTAACGGTCATGCGAGAGTCGCAAATCTTAGTCGAGCTTGCGCAACTTCTCGCCAGCCGCCGCTGTCGCACAGCTGGTTTCCTGTTCGCGGCTATTCCAGCATCTGGCGCAGCACGTATTGAAGAATTCCGCCGTGCTGATAGTAGGAAACCTCTTCCGGTGTATCCACGCGCACGATCACGTTGAAGCGCTTTTCTTTGCCGTCCGGGGAAACCGCGCGTACGGTCACTTCCTTCCGCGGCTTGAAGGAAGATACGCCCTCAATGTCGTACACTTCCTGCCCGGTCAAACCCAGCGATTCGCGATTTTCTCCGGATTTGAATTCCAGGGGCAGCAAGCCCATGCCCACCAGATTGCTGCGGTGGATGCGCTCAAAGCTTTCCGCGATCACTGCGCGGACGCCCAACAGCCGCGTTCCCTTGGCGGCCCAGTCACGGGAAGAGCCGGAGCCATACTCTTTCCCGGCAATCACAATCAGCGGAACGCCGTCTTCGCGATACTTTACTGCCGCGTCATAGATGAACATTTTCTCGCCGTCGGGAAGATGCAGCGTCCAGCTGCCTTCGGTTCCCGGCGCCAGCTGGTTGCGCAGCCGCACATTCGCGAACGTGCCGCGCATCATCACTTCGTGATTTCCACGCCGAGCGCCGTACGAATTGAACTCATGTGGTTTTACGCCATGTGCGATTAGGTATTTGCCTGCCGCCGAATCTACGGCGATCGAACCTGCGGGAGAAATATGATCGGTGGTCACGCTGTCGCCCAACACCGCGAGAACTCGCGCGCCATGAATGTCCGTCAATGGCGGCGGAGTTTTCGGCATGTTGTCGAAATAGGGCGGGAGCTTTATGTACGTGGAATTCGGATCCCACTTGTACAAATCGCCTTGGGGTACTGGCATGGCCTTCCAGCGCGCATCGCCTTCGAATACTTCGGCATATACCTTGCGATATTGCTCGGAGGTCACGGCTTCGCGAACGACCTTTTCCACTTCCTGCGGCGTGGGCCAAATTTCTCGCAAGTAAACCGGCTTGCCCGCGCTGTCCGTGCCTAGCGATTCCGTCGTCAAATCCATGTCCATGCGCCCGGCCAGCGCGTAGGCAACCACGAGCGGTGGTGACGCGAGATAATTCGCGCGCACCAGCGGATGCACGCGTCCCTCAAAGTTGCGGTTTCCGCTGAGCACAGCGACCGCTACCAAATTGTTGTCCTTGATCGCCGCGCCGATGGCGTCCGGCAACGGGCCGCTGTTTCCGATGCAGGTCGTGCAGCCGTAGCCCACCAAATGGAACTTTAGTTTCTCCAGATACGGCGTCAGTCCTGATGCAGCCAGATAATCTGTGACGACTTTCGATCCCGGCGCCAGGCTGGTTTTCACCCAAGGCTTCACCTGCAGGCCGCGCTCGACCGCTTTTTTCGCCAGCAGACCCGCGCCCAGCATTAACGAGGGGTTCGAGGTGTTCGTGCAACTCGTAATCGCCGCGATGACTACCACGCCACTCGAAAGGTCGAATGCATCGCCGTTACTTTTCACCGCGATGTGCTTGGCGGGCATGCCTTCAACGACCTTTGTGAACGACACCTTGGCATTTTTCAACGCCACACGATCCTGTGGCCGCTTAGGTCCGGCAACGGTGGGCTCTACGCTGTCCAGATTTAGTTCAAGCGTGTCCGTAAACACTGGATCGGGCAGGGAGTCGGTGCGGAACAGCGACTGTTCCTTGCAATAGGCTTCCACCAGCGCAACCTGCTCCTGCGATCTGGCCGTGAATTGCAAATACGCCAGCGTTTCATCATCCACGGGAAAGAAGCCCATCGTTGCGCCGTATTCCGGCGCCATGTTCGCAATGGTGGCGCGGTCCGGCACACTCAAGCTGGACAGGCCGGTACCGTAAAACTCCACGAACTTTCCGACCACACCCTTCTTCCGCAACATTTCCGTGACCGTCAAAACCAGGTCCGTCGCTGTAGCGCCTTCGCGCAGCCGCCCGTGCAGTTTATAGCCGACAACTTCCGGCACCAGCATGGAGAGCGGTTGGCCCAGCATCGCCGCTTCCGCTTCAATCCCGCCAACGCCCCAGCCGAAAACGCCGAGCGCATTCACCATGGTCGTATGCGAATCAGTACCCACCAGCGAATCGGGATACGCTTCCAGCCGGTTGCCGTTGGGCATCGCGCACACGACACGCGCAAGATATTCGATATTCACCTGATGGCAGATGCCCGTGTCTGGCGGTACTACCTTGAAATTTCGAAACGCCGTCTGTCCCCAACGCAGGAATTGATAGCGCTCCACGTTGCGTTGAAATTCCAGCTCCGCATTTAACCCGAAGGAATTGGCGCTGCCGAAACTGTCCACCTGTACGGAATGATCGATCACCAATTCGGCGGGGAACAGCGGATTGATCCGCTTCGGATTTCCACCCATACGCTGCACCGCTTCGCGCATCGTGGCCAGGTCTACAACGGCAGGCACGCCGGTAAAATCCTGCAGCAGGACACGCGCGGGCATGAAAGCCGTTTCTCTTTGCGGCCCGCCGGGTGTCCACTTCGAGAGCGCGCGGATATCGTCGGCGTGCACAAATCGGCCGTCCTCGCAGCGCAACAAATTTTCCAGAAGAATTTTCAGCGAAAAGGGAAGCTTTGCCAGAGGACCGAGCCCTTGCTTTTCCAGGATCTCCAGACGGTGAATTTCGAACACTTGCGCCCCGACGTTCAGTTTGTCTCGGGTTCCGAAAGAGTTTGCTGCAGAGATGGGCATCCTCTTATCCTTTCGCGTGTTGCGTAGTCCTATATGATAGCCGAAATCGCCGGAGCGCGCGGCGGACGCTATACTAACCTTGATGAAGATTCTGCTTCTGTCCACGTATGAATTGGGGCGCCAGCCGTTCGGCCTGGCTTCTCCGGCTGCGTGGCTTAGGCAGCGCGGGCACCAAGTTACCTGCAACGATCTTTCCCGAGAGCCGCTCGCCGAACAGGCCGCTCGCGACGCCGCGTTGGTTGCCTTCTACGTTCCAATGCATACGGCTACGCGCCTAGCGCTGGAACTGCTGCCCACGATTCGCGGGCTCAATTCGTCGGCCCGTTTTTGCGCGTTCGGACTTTATGCCTCGACGTCTCGTGAGATTTTCCGTGCCAACGGCATCAACAGTCTTTTCAGCGGGGAATTCGAACCATCGCTCGTGGACCTCGCTGACCAGCTTTGTGGTGTCACGCCCACTACCGGGACGTCGCCGATAGAGTCGGACATTTCACTGGAGCGGCTTCACTTTATAGTCCCCGATCGGCACGGCCTGCCGCCGCTGAAATCCTACGCACATCTTGTCCTTCCCAGCGGGGAGCATCGCACCGTCGGTTACACGGAAGCGAGTCGCGGATGCAAGCATCATTGCCGGCATTGCCCCATCGTCCCGATCTACAACGGTGCGTTTCGCCTGGTCGATTCCGAAATTGTGCTCGCGGATATCCGCCAGCAAGTCGCCGCGGGCGCGCAACACCTTACGTTCGGTGACCCGGATTTTTTCAATGCCGTGCGTCATGCCGTCCCGATTGTCGAAGCCTTGCATCGCGAATTTCCACGGCTGACCTACGACGCAACAATAAAAGTCGAACATCTACGCAAGCACGCCGATCTCTTACCTACTTTGCGTGATACCGGTTGTCTCTTCGTTGTGTCCGCCGTGGAGTCTTTGGACGATGCAGTTCTTGCGCGGCTTGAAAAAAATCACACTCGCGCAGATTTTTTCCAAGTTGTCGAACTGTTTCGCGACGAACGACTCACGCTTCAACCCACCTTGGTTACCTTCACCCCGTGGACCACCCTCGATTCCTACCGCGATCTGCTGCAGCAATTGCAGCGGCTCGGCCTCGTGGAATCCGTAGCTCCGGTGCAACTGGCGATCCGCCTGCTTATTCCCGAAGGCTCACGACTGCTGGAGCTTCCCGAAGTTCGCGCAATCGTGGGCCCATTCGATCCCCACGCTCTCGTTTATCCCTGGAGCAATCCCGATCCGGCGGTCGACAAACTGGCCGCGGATGTACAAGCCATCGTGGCAGCCAGTGAAAAAGCAAAACTCTCGCGTTCCGAAACATTTTCCAGAATCTGGCGCGCCGCTAACTTGGCCGCGAACCGTAGCGTCGAACTTGACACGATGCCGCTGATTGCCTCCCGCGCCACCGTACCGTATCTCAATGAGCCTTGGTATTGTTGAGCAGAGCCAACGCGGGACCAGTTGGTCCCCATCGCCAAAGCAAAGGAAACCGTGCGCCAGACCGAAGCCTTCGTCTGACAATTCTTTGCGCAAAACCAATATTCATGAAACGTCTTCTCCTTTTTGCTTCGAAACTGGGCTACCAGACGCGCGCTTTTGACGCCGCCGCGAAAAAGCTCGGCGTTGAAATCGTCTTTGTCACGGATCGCTGCCACCAGCTGGACGATCCCTGGCGCGACCGGGCGTTGCCTGTACATTTCGAAGCGCCGCAGGAGGCCGCACGAGCGGTTTGCGAATCTCAACGTGGCAAACAGGTAGACGGCATCCTGGTTCTTGGCGATCGTCCGGGCCCGGCCGCAGCCTACGCCGCCACGGGGCTGGGCATTTTACATAATCTCCCCGTTAGCGTGGAGGCAGCGGGCAGCAAAGTTCGCGCTCGCTCAGTTCTTCGCGATGCCGGTCTGCCTGTGCCGTGGTTCCGCCAAATTTCCCTCTCTCCGATCCCAGAGCCTGCCTTTCTGGGCATGCAATATCCTTGTGTGCTCAAACCTCTTTCGCTCTCGGCCAGCCAGGGAGTTATTCGCGCTAACAATCGCGAAGAGTTTCTTGCCGCCGCTACGCACATCAAGCGGCTTCTGGAATCTCCGGAAATCCGCGCCACGCGCGAAGCGCGTCTCGATCAAATTTTGGTGGAAGGCTACCTGCCGGGCAGGGAAGTCGCCGTCGAAGCGCTGCTTACCCAAGGCGCGCTTCGCGTTCTGGCAATTTTTGACAAGCCCGATCCTCTCGAAGGCCCGTACTTCGAGGAAACCATTTATCTGACGCCCTCGCGACTTTCGGAATCACAGCAGGGCGCCATTCTCGATTCCTTGCAAGCCTCCGTGCACGCGTTTGGATTTCTGCATGGTCCCATCCATGCGGAATTTCGCATCAACGAAACTGGCGTATGGCCTATTGAAATCGCGCCAAGGCCCATCGGCGGACTCTGCGCAAGGTCGCTGCGGTTTGCATTGGCGTCTTCTAAGGAACAGATCGGCCTTGAGGAGTTGCTTCTGCGCCACGCGGTCGAACTGCCTGGCGACGACGCGCCCAGAGAAAACGTCGCCTCCGGCGTGATGATGATTCCGGTCCCGCGTAGCGGCATCCTGGCGGGCGTCGAAGGTCAGCAGTCCGCGCAAAAAACACCGGGCGTCACTTCCATCGAAATCACCGCCCGCGTTCACGACTACATCGCCGCGTGGCCAGACGGCTCCAGCTACCTCGGATTTATTTTTGCTCTTGCAGAAACGCCTCAGGAAGTCGAATCCTCCCTACGCAGCGCACATGCACAGCTGAATTTCACAATCACGCCGCGCCTACCCGTGGAGCACCCAGTGACCGGCAAGATTCACACGACTGGGAATTGAGGACTCTCCGGCGAGAGACCTCAGAGGCTAAAGCCCACTGAGAGCCATCACTTAATTTCGGAGCCAAAGCTCCGACCACTTGTAGTCAAGTGCGAAGTCCCGCGCCCTAGTTTTTGGCCTAGCCCTTCGCCTTCGGAGCCACATACCCTTCCGGCAGTTTGGCGCCTTCACCGAAGAAGAACTGTTCCATTTGCTCGGTCATGATTTTCTGAGAATTGGGATCGATGGGATTCAGGCGGTATTCGTTCATGATCATCTTGGAATGCTCCACCCAGAGCTTCCACGCGTCTTTGGACACGTTCTCATAGACGCGCTTGCCCAGTTCACCGGCCCATGGCACGCGATCCAATCCCGGCAACTCTTTTCCGAATTTCACGCAATGCACCATCCGCGTACCAGGCTTGACCGGTTCGCTTGGTGTTGGCATTGGTTCGCAGCTATCGTTTGCCATGTACTCCTCCCAACCTCACTTCATTCTCTGATACCCTATGCCGTGGTTGCAATCGCTAAGCGGCCTCTACGGTTTACCCTTCTGTTTGCGCCAGGCATCTGATAAAAGTTTCTCGCTCCTCAGGAGGCTCCCGTGGCCCGCATCACCACCCTTTTCTGGGACATCGGCGGCGTTATCCTAACCAATGGCTGGGATCGCGAAGCTCGCAAACTGGCCACCGAAACGTTCCATCTCGATTGGGATGACTACCACGATCGCCACGACCTGACCTTTCCCGCCTTTGACATGGGGCAAATCACCCTCAATCAATATCTCGATCGAACCATTTTCTACCGGCCTCGCCCCTTCACACGCGAAGAATTCACCGCTTTTATGTTTGCGCAATCGAAGGAATATTCCGACACCCGCGCCGTTCTCAAGGACGTCGCCAAACTTGGCAAGTACTTCATCGCTTCCATCAACAATGAGCCTCGCGAACTGAACAACTACCGCATCGAAGCCTTTCACCTCCGCAACGAATTCCAGGTGTTCTTTAGTTCCTGCTATCTCAATTCCCGCAAGCCGGAAGAAACGATTTTTCGTATCGCGCTGGAAGTATCCCAGCGAGCTCCCGAAAACTGCGTGTTCATAGATGACCGCCTTCTGAACCTGGAGAATCCACGGCGCCTTGGCATGCATGTCATTCATCAACAAAATGCAACACGGTTGCGGACCGACCTGCAATCCCTTGGGATTGAGGTATAGTCTTTCCGCTCTGACCGGATCGGCCTTAGCACCACACTTACCCGGAGGTAAGATTCATGCCCGAACAAGCCAATCTCCCCAATTCTATTTATGGCACCACAGCCGATCCTTGCACTGTTGTTCTCTTCGGCGCTTCGGGCGATCTGGCCAAACGTAAAGTCATCCCCGCGCTCTACGACCTGGCGCAGCACAACTCGCTCGGCCCGCGTTATGCCATCGTGGGATTTTCGCGAACGCCCATGACGGATGAATCTTTCCGCACCACCATTGGGGAAGCTGCCAAGACCATCTCTGAGGTTGGCCCCATCGATCCGGAAAAGTGGAAGGATTTCGCCTCAAATCTCTACTACACCGCTGGAGACTACGCCGACCCGAAGGCTTATGAGGCACTGGCGAAGAGACTCGCGGCGCTGGACGCGGAAAAGGAATTGGGCGGTAACCGCTTGTTTTATCTGTCCACGCCGCCGGAGGTATATCCACAAATCGTGGAACAACTGGGCCGCGCCGGTCTTGCTAAATCTTCCAGTCCTGATTCCTGGGTCCGCATCATTATTGAAAAGCCTTTCGGCCGCGATCTGGCCAGCGCGCGCGAACTCAACAAAATTGTCCTGAACGTCTTCGAAGAAAAGCAGGTCTATCGAATCGATCACTACCTTGGGAAGGACACAGTGCAGAATCTCCTGGTCCTGCGTTTTGGCAACGGCATCTTTGAGCCGCTCTGGAACCGCAATTACGTGGATCACGTTCAGATCACCGCCGCCGAAACTCTTGGCGTAGAGCGCCGCGGCGGTTTCTATGAATCAGCCGGGGCGCTGCGCGATATGATCCAGAGCCACGTCCTGCAACTGACTTCGCTCGTTTCCGTTGAGCCGCCCGCCTCGTTTGATGCCACTGCAGTTCGCAATGAAAAACTCAAAGTGCTGCAATCGATCCGTCCCTTTGATCTGCAGATGGTTGCCCAGGGCGTGGTCCGCGGCCAATACGGTCCCGCTGTAGTCAACGGCAAGCCGGTTCCCGGCTACCGTGACGAGCCCGGCGTCAGCCCGAATTCCCGCACGGAAACCTTCGTGGCCATGCGCCTCCTCATCGATAACTGGCGCTGGGCTGGCGTTCCGTTCTATCTCCGCACCGGCAAGCGTCTCGCGAAACGCACCACCGAAATCATGATTCAATTCCGCTGCGCCCCGCATATCGTGTTCCGCGAGAAGGGAATTGAGCCCAATCGCCTGGTGCTGAATATCCAGCCGGACGAGGGCATCAGTGTTTCCTTCGTTGCCAAGCGCCCCGGCACCGAAATGAACATCGGCAATGTGACCATGAATTTCAGTTACCGCGAAGGCTTTGGAGGAGGTTCGCGCAGCGCCTACGCTACGCTGCTCAATGACTGCTTGCGTGGCGACGCCACTTTGTTTGATCGCGGCGATTCGGTGGAATCGGCCTGGGCGCTGGTCGATCCCGTCTTGGACGTCTGGAGCGCGGCGAAAACCGCCACGGTTCCCCAATATCCCAGCGGGTCCTGGGGACCAAAAGAATCGGACCACCTTCTCGAACGTGACGGCCGTCAGTGGTATAACCCTTAAACCGATTTAATGATAGCATTCCGCAGGAACTTCCTGGGAGCCAAACTTGATCCTCGCCGGCGACGTCGGTGGTACCAAATGCAATCTCGCGCTCTTTTCCCGCAGGAACGGCACGCTTGAGATCGTTTTCCAGCAGCGTTTCGCCAGCAAGGATTTTTCGCAGTTCGATTTGATCGTCAAGGAATTCACTCGGCGGGCTGCTCCTCACATGGGCTCGGAGAAAATGGAAGCCGCGGGCTTCGGCGTCGCCGGGCCGGTGCTTAACAACCGGATTCATGCCACCAATCTTCCCTGGATCGTGGACGCCGATACTCTTGGGCAAGAAATGAAAGTGAATCCGATCGTTCTGATGAACGATTTAGGCGCTTGGGGCCACAGCATCGACCATTTGCCGCCAGGAGATCTTCTTGTCCTCAACAAAGGCGTTCCGCAGCCTGGCGGCACACGCGCCCTTATCGCCGCAGGCACCGGACTCGGGCAATCCATTCTTTTCTGGGATGGCAAGCGCTACCGCGTTGTTCCTTCCGAGGGCGGGCATTCCGATTTTGCTCCTCACACCGATCGCGAAATCGACCTGCTGCGATTCATGCGACGCCGTTACCCGCAGGTAAGTTGGGAGCTGATTCTTTCCGGGCGCGGCTTCCGCACCTTGCACGATTTCCTCGCGCCTTCCGTTCACCATCCAATTTTCGATGATCCCGACGCTGATCCCGCGCCGTTCATCACCAAGAGCGCCTTGAATAAATCTTGCCCTGTGTGCGTGGAAGCTCTCGACATGTGGACTGATTTGTACGGCGCCGAAGCGGGGAATCTCGCGCTGAAAGTTCTTGCGCTGGGTGGCATGTACATAGCCGGTGGCATTGCCATAAAAATCCTGTCAAAAATGAAAGACGGCTCGTTCTTCGAGTCCTTCCGGGACAAATGGCAGTTCACGGGACTTCTCAGCGACATTCCCGTAACCGTAGTCCTCAACGAAAACGCTCCCCTGATTGGCTCCGCCTACGAAGCCTTAGCTGCGCTGGGCTAATACCCCCATCGCGTGCCTTCAAATTTGCTAAACTACAAGCCGTACATGCACGGTCCTCGCGGCCGTCACTTTTCCAACAGCAAGCCCTGCTGGAGTATATCCGCAGGCACGGAGTTCCTTCATGAGCAGTCCTGCCGCAACGCAAGTCATCGAAGTCGAGAATTACATCAATGGCACATGGCGCAGAGGCGCTGGCAATGAATTTGTGGACGTCACCAATCCCGCCACGGGTGAGCTCATCGCCCGTACCCCCGTCAGCACCAAAGCCGACCTGGATGCAGCTGTCCAGGCCGCCGCGGCAGCCTTTCCGGCGTGGCGCCGCACGCCCCCCGGCGAGCGCATCCAATATCTCTTCAAACTGAAATTCATTCTGGAAGACCACATCGATGAACTTGCCCGGCTAATCACGCTCGAAAACGGAAAGACCTTTGCGGAAGCGAAAGCCGAACTGCGCCGCAGCATTGAAAATGTGGAAGTCGCCTGCGGCGTCCCGACGATGATGCAGGGCTACAACCTGGAAGACATCACGCCGGGAGTCGATGAGACGTTAATCCGGCAGCCATTGGGCGTGGTTGCGGCAATCACGGCGTTCAACTTTCCGGCGATGATCCCGTTCTGGTTTATTCCCTATGCCATCGCCTGCGGTAACACTTTTATTCTCAAGCCCAGCGAACGCGTGCCGCTGACCATGCGCCGTGCTGTGGAGCTGATCGAAAAAACCGGCCTGCCCAAAGGCATCATGAACATCGTCAACGGCGGCCGCGACGTTGTAGACGCCATCTGCGATCATCCGACCATTCGAGCGGTAAGTTTCGTGGGTTCCACGCCGGTGGCGAAGCATGTGTACGCGCGCTCCGCGGCTGCGGGGAAGCGCATGCAGTGCCAGGGCGGCGCAAAAAATCACGTCATCGTTCTGCCCGATGCGGATATGGACCTCGCAAAGCAGATCATTAGCGACTCCGCCTTCGGTTGTGCGGGCCAGCGCTGCCTCGCGGTTTCGGTCGCGGTCACTGTCGGCGAAGCGCAAGAAACTTTCCGCGACGCCATCGCGGATGCTGCTTCATCCATCAAGATTGGTTCGGGGCTCGAAAGCGGCATTCAGATGGGTCCTGTAATCTCTCGGGAAAGCAAGCAGCGCATTGAATCGCTAATCGGCACGGGCGTGAGCGACGGCGCAAAACCAATTGTGGACGGCCGCAACAGCAGAGTCGCCAATTACGAAAACGGAAATTTTCTCAAGCCCACGGTACTCGACGGCGTACCGGCCTCCAGCTCCCTTGCCAATACGGAAATATTCGGCCCGGTGCTCAGCCTGATTCACGCCAATTCCATTGACGAAGCCATCGAGTTCATCCGCAAAAGCCCGTTCGGAAACCAGGCCTCGCTGTTTACCACCAGCGGCGGCGCCGCTCGCAAATTCCGCTACGAGGCGCCGGCCGGCAATATCGGCATCAATATCGGCGTGGCTGCTCCGATGGCCTACTTCCCGTTCAACGGCTGGAAGGAAAGCTTCTTCGGTATTCTCCACGCCCAAGGCAAAGACGCTGTGGAGTTCTACACCGAATCCAAAATTGTGGTTGAGCGCTGGTCCCGTCAAGAAACCCGCAAGTTCTAGAATCCGTGTTGGGGCGCAGCAGCGCAGCGCCCCACGTCCGCACGATCAAAAATCTCGCGCAGAGCTTGCACTCATTTTTGTAAGGCGCTGCTTGCGCTATTTGTGCGCCATCGCGTCTACGTGCGCCAGGATGTCGCGATGTCCGGTTTCATCCAGCATTGAGCTCAACCCGGCTGCTCCGGCAGGATTCTTCTTCCGCATGTCATCGATGGCAGCAGTGAATTTGTCGAGTCCCTCAGCGCCGTTGGTGATGATGGCCACGTTGAAGCTACCCGGATCTTCACTGTGCACCGCTTGCTCGTCGATCTGATAGGAGTGCAGCGCGCCGTCGGCGAGCAACTTTTCAAGCATCGCTACCATGGTTGCCTTCAGGACTTTTTGGCCGGGATCGTTTGCGCTGGCCTTGTATCTCCAGAATCCCACGCGCAAATAAGCGTTCTTGAAAGTTCCGGAATGCGCGTTGTAATCGTGACTCTGCAGGACATAATCCCAATGCTTCGACGCGGCAAAAATAGGTCCAGTCGCATCCGGGGCCGAGCGAATCCCCTCTAGGGCCTTTATCAAGCCGGCCATAGAAGTTGCGGAAAACCAACTGCCATGCGTAGGCGCGCCTTCCTGGTGATTCAGGATGGAGAAACTCCCGTAAGCAATGATCGATCCATCGGCCAACAACTTGTTCATGGAGTCGGTGTCGCTGCTTTGCATCTTTTGGTAATCGGTCCACATAGCCCGTGGGATGGCCCACTCGGAAACATATGTGTACATAACTGGCTTTTCGTCGGCCACCGACTGCGTCCATGCGTTGCCAGACCAGAGCACCGCTACCACAACCGCACACACCATCACTACGATTCTAGGAATCCGCGTGAACATTCTCTTCCTCCAAAGTTTTCTCCGCCAAAGCGGTTTCGCTTAACCTGGGTTGCAAAACAAGGAAAGGGCAACAGCTAGGCGCACACAATATGCCCCGAGTATGGCGTTGTCAATCCATACTTTGGACTTGGAACGCGTGACCTGCTAATTTCTCCGCATGGCAATGGAGCCGCTTGGTTTCGACATCAATGAAAATCTGGAATGCGCGGAGACACTGGCCTCCCATTTCTACACCGATCCCGCGATGCTGGAACTCGAGCGCGAGCGCATCTTCCGACGCACCTGGCAATTGGTTGGAACGCTTTCTCAAAATTGCGGTGAAGTAGATGGCCTGACGCGCACTATCGCCGATCCGGAATCGTTCTTCACCGCCGATGTTGTCGGCGAACCAGTGGTCATCGTCCGCGACAAGTCTGGAATCCTTCGCGCCTTCAGCAACGTCTGCCGTCACCGCGCCGGACCTATCGCACAAGGGGCCGGTTGCCGTCACGTTTTCAACTGTGCCTATCACGGCTGGACCTACACGCTCGATGGCCGACTCATCGGTACACCGGAGGTGCATGGCTTGGCCTTTTTCGATCGCTCTAGCATGGGCATGGTTCCGCTGCGGCTGGCGACATGGAGGGAATTCATCTTCGTGAATTTCGATCCCGCCGCCGCGCCGCTAACGGATTTTCTCGGCAACATTCCGGAACTCGCTCGCGAATTCAGCTTTAAGGGACTTTCCCACGCTGAGCGACGCGACTACCTCGTCCATTGCAATTGGAAGGTGTACATCGACAACTACCTCGACGCCTACCACATCCCGATTGTCCACCCGGGACTCATGAAGGAAATCGACTATCCGCGTTATCGCACCGACACTTTTCGCTATCACTCGCAGCAGCTTGGTCCGGTGAAGGAAATAAAGCTGAATGACGCGGCCGATCGTGTCTATCCGCCTGGCATAGGCCTGAAGGAAGCCCTCTATTTCTGGGTCTACCCGAATTTAATGCTCAATTTTTATCCCGACAATCTTCAAACCAACTTGATCGTGCCGCTGTCGCACGACAAAACGCTGGCGATTTTTGAATGGTTCTTTCACGATGCCGCGTCGGAAAAGACCAGAGTACGCGCGGAAAAAGCCATCGGCTTCAGCGAAACGGTTCAGCAGGAAGATATGCGCATTTGCGAAGCCGTTCAGCGTGGCCTGCAATCCTCCACCTACAGCCGCGGCCGCTACTCCGTGAAACGTGAAAACGGTGTGCACCACTTTCACATGCTCCTCGCCGAATTCCTGGTCAAGAAGTAGCGGTCTTGGCCTTGCGGCAGCAAGGTGGCCCAGACACTCTGTTCCATCCCGCGGTCTTGGCGGGATGACTCCTGTCCGTGATTTTGGGTTGAGTGAGACCTCTAAATGTGCCCGCCTCAGAAGCCGGCCGCTACACGCACACTAATGTGCGGGCGCAGGCGCAGGAGTTGGCGCCGGGGTCGCCGCAGGCCTACTGTAGTCGAAATTCACCTTGGGCGCCTGCCGCGCTCCCTCTTCGGTCTTGAAGTACGCGTCGTTCCGCGCAAATCCACCGAAGCTGGCTACCAGACTATTCGGGAACAGCGAGATGTACGTGTTGTAGTCTTGTACTACGGCGTTATAACGCCTGCGCTCTATGGCGATGCGATTTTCCGTGCCCGCTAGCTCATCCTGCAACCGCTGGAAATTCTCGTTGGACTTCAGCTGCGGATAATTCTCCACGATCACCAGCAACCGGCTAAGCGCGGAATCCAACTGCCCGTTCGCCGCAATCTTGTCCGAGGGAGTCTTTGCGCCCACTAACGCCGCACGGGCCGCCGCAATGTCCCCGAAAACCGTTTGTTCCTGCACCGCGTAGCCCTTCACGGTCTGCACCAGGTTCGGGATCAAGTCCGCGCGCCGCTGCAGAACCACGTCCACCTGGGCCCATTGCCCGTTCACCGCTTCGCGTTTGGTCGCCATCTGGTTGCGCCGGCCAACATAGGCACTACCCAGTACGAACGCTAGAATCAACACCACCACTGCAAGCACAATCGCCACTTTCATAACCACCCCTATGTAGCATCGTTCTTCAACTGCCGGATGCCTGTTTCTGAACGCGTTGCCATTCTTTCTTCGGTACTAATCCATCCAAAGCGACGATCACTTTTTCCAGTGCGCGCAAATAGTTGCCGTAGGCCTTAAACGTGTCTTCTTTCCAGCTCTTGCTTTCCCGATGATCGAAGACTTCTTCAAAGGCGCCCGCATCAGCCGTGGTAACCGCTGCGACCCTTGCAAAAATCTCTTTGGGCGTCGCTGGTGGCTCTTCACCGAACGCAAGCAGCGCGTGCCGCAAAAGTGTAACCGCGCCGGAAATGGTTTTGTCCAGCACCGCATTCAATTCCAGCTCATTGCGGCCGACCAGCAGAACATGTTGCCGCAATTGAAGTAGCAACAGCCGCAAATCGTGTTCCACCTGCACTCGATGCAGGTTCATGGGGATTTCGAGATCCGCCACTACATCGTTGCCATACAACACCCGGTGCGAGCGCTGTAGGTCCAAGCTCTCTACTGCAAACACATCCGTGGATTTGCGTAATTCCTCCGTAAGGAAAAACAGCGGCGCAGGCTCTTTCTGTTCCTGCGTCCACCACGCCACCGCCGGTGCGAGCTGCTGCAGCTCCGTGAACGACAGATCCACCAGTGTGCACAAAATATTCAGGTCCGACTTTCCGGGCTTGTAATCCCCCCGCGCGGCCGACCCGTACAGAATCACCGACTCTAGGTTCTTGCCCGCTGCTTCCTTCAACCGGCTAACTAGCTCGGTCAATTTTCCATCCATCGCATCCACCCTTATCTACGCCGTGAACCGCCGAATATTTCTGCTGGCGGGAGCTTATCCCACCAGAGCCGCACCTGCCAGTAAGTCTTTTTTGCGGTAATGGTCACCAGCTTCCACCAGCGCCGCCGCCACCGCTGGAGCCGCCGCCAAATCCTCCGAACCCGCCGCCACTACCTCCGCCGCCCCAACCCCCACTGCCACCCCATCCTCCACTGGATCCGCCCCATCCACCGCCACGGCGCCCGCCCATGCTTCCAAGAATCGACCCAACTACCCAGCCGGCGCCCAACCCACCGCCACTTCCACTGCCCGGCCCCATTCTTGACCTGCTTCCCGCCAGGACAAAAAGGAAAATAATGGCGAGAATGATCCACACCCATAGCCCGCCGTGGTCGTCCTCTTGCTGCCGCACAGGGCGCATCTGCGGCATTCCCGTAAGGGTTGCACCCTTATCGTCGGCGATGTATTTTGCCAGTTGCCATGCCGCAGCAGCAATTCCGGCGCCGTAATCGCCCTTGCGGAAATACGGCACCATCAAACGGCCCACATCCCCTGCCCGCGCATCATTAATTATCGGCTCGAGCCCGTATCCAACCTCGGTCCAATATTTCCTGTCGTTCGGCGCCACCAGTAGCAACACGCCGTCGTCCTGTTTCTTGGCGCCGACGCCCAGGTGTTTATACAGCTCATTGGCATAGGGCGCGGCTTCCTCTCCGTCCAGCGACTTCACGGTCACCACCGCAAGCTGTGCTCCGGTTTTCTGCTCCAGCTCCGTGCTCATCGCTTCCAATTGCGCCTTGGTCTGTGGCTGGAGCACTCCCGCCAGGTCCATCACGTAACCGGTCGGCTTTATGTCGGTTACCTTCTCCGCCCGCAATGCCAAGCCCATTCCGGCGAAGGACAAGAACAAAATCACCAAACAGCGAATTGGGGAACCATGTTTCATCGTGGACCGGTCATTGCGCAGGAAAGCCAGAATGAAAGTTGCAAAGCGCCCCAGCCGTTCGAATGCAAAAGCGGATCAGAACCATGACACCTTCCTCATTCTGATGCGCGGATTCTCTCACAGATTACCTATACGCGGCAGCACAGCAGGGTACTTCGTATTCGCTGTCCGGCTATGCTTCGCGAAATTCCCTACTTATCTTCAGGTCTGCCCGGTTCTCCGCGGTATGCAAACTCGCGGGTAGCGCCCATCTCCTTGCAAGAGCGTTAGATTCCCAGACACCGCGCGGACTTCTCCAGGTTATCTCCCGCTGCTGAATTCTGCGTGGCCTGCATGGATTACTGGACATTTGATGAGCGAAACTCCGGGTCGAGCGTCTCATCGAATTAAGGGCAGAACGTTGGCGCCGAGCGGGTGGCACCGGAGGAGCCTCGATGCGAACCCCTGTTTTTTTTCTAATGCTTTTATTCGCCAGCGCGGCTCACGCGCAATCCAGAAGAACTCGCCCCATGGTCGGTCCACCAGGCCTGGACAATGAGCCCGACCCCTTCGCGACACCCACAATAAGAAAAGACCAGACTCCCGCGACCGCGCCCTCCGGCCAGTCAGCGATTCTTTTCGATGGCAGCCCTACGGTCTCCGTCGCCCAATTGTCCATACCTCCCGCCGCCGCAAAGGAACTGCAACGCTCTCAAAAAGCCTTGGAAGCCGGAGACATTCGCGAGTCGCTGCGTCATTTCAAACTCGCCCAAGAAATCTATCCCGACATTCCTTATGCACATAACAGCTTGGGCGTGCGCTATGCGCGCCTCCACGAATTTCCTGCCGCGCTTTCCGAATTTCAACTGGCCGTTGCCGATAACCCGGAGACCGCGCAGATTGTGCACAATCTGGGTGCAACGTATTACGTTCTCCACCGGTTTTTGGAAGCGGAAGCGACCATGCGACGGGCATTGAGCATCGACCCGAACCGGCTGGTATCGAGTTTCATCCTCGCGAATTCCCTGGTTGTACAAGGACACTTCACCACGGAAGCAGAGCAACTTTTGCGCGAATGCAGCCCAACCTACCCCTCCGCGCGTTTCCTGCTCGCTAAGTTATTTGTGGCAGAAGGCCATACCGAAGCCGCTCGCGCCGAACTTCGCGAGTACCTGAAGACTCCGCATCCGGAGCACCAGGAGGATGCCGCGCGAATGTTGGCCGGCCTGCACAACCCGCAATCGAACGACGGGTCATCCGAAGACTGAATGCCGTACTTGGCACCGGGGCACAGCCCTAAAAGTTAGGGCCCCACACAGGGAAAAAGCGCCCGCCTCAGAAGGCGGTTGCTACACAAGCGAAACAAAAAACTAAGGAACACCCGAACGCATCCGGCCGCGGGGGTGGCGGAAACCAGCGCTCTCGGATATCCTTAGATGTACACACTCCGTTTGTGCACAAGTTCCCGAAACAGGACCAAGTTTATGGGTGAGATCAAAACCACTACGCCTGAGACAAAGGCTGTACGCCCCACATGGAAGCCCGCCGGCAAGGTTCACGCCGGCGAACAGCCATTCTCTTACCCATTTCGCCGCGACTTTGTGGAACCGGATTGGCAGCGCCTTCCTGGCTACAGAGCTGTCACCAAACAGGAATGGGAAACCGCGCTTTGGCAGCGCCGTCACACGGTAAAGAACCTTAAGGAACTCAAGGAAGTATTCGGAGCCCTGCTGCCGGAAAACCTTCTTGCCAGCATTGAGCGCGACATCAAAGAGCGCGCTACGATGTCCATCCTGATCCCGCCGCAAATGCTTAACACCATGGATGAGAAGGACCTTTGGAACGATCCGGTTCGCCGCTACATGCTTCCCGCGTTCGACGATCGCCATCCCGAATGGCCCAGCCATCCAAAGGCCAGCCGCGATTCGCTTCACGAAGCCGATATGTGGGCCGTTGAAGGTCTAACTCATCGCTATCCCACAAAAGTTCTCGCGGAACTACTCTCCACCTGTCCGCAATATTGCGGGCATTGCACGCGTATGGACCTGGTCGGCAACGACGTTCCGCAGGTCGTCAAACTCAAATTCCAGATTCCGCAAAAAGATCGCTACCAGCAGATGCTGGACTACCTGCGTGTCACTCCCTCGGTTCGCGACGTTGTGGTTTCCGGCGGCGATATCGCCAACACGCCCATCGCCTCGCTCGAATCGTTTGTTTCGCAATTGATGGATATTCCCAATATTCGCGATATTCGCCTCGCCACCAAAGGTTTGATGGCAATTCCGCAGCACTTCCTGCAGGACGAAGTGCTCGCCGGCCTCGAACGCTTGGCCAAGAAAGCTCGCGAGCGCGGCGTGGATATCGCCGTGCACACCCACGTCAACAATGCGCGTCAGGTGACTCCGCTAGTGGCGCGTGCTGTTCAGGCGCTGCTCGATATGGGCTATCGCGATGTTCGCAATCAGGGTGTGCTGCTGCGCGGCGTGAATACCTCGCCAAAGGATCTACTCGAGCTGTGCTTCACGCTTCTCGATTACGGCAGGATCATGCCCTACTATTTCTACCAGTGCGACATGATCCCCAACGCCGAACACTGGCGCCTCGCCATTCACGAGGTGCAGCAGCTTCAGCACGACATCATGGGCTATCTGCCGGGCTTTGCCACCCCGCGCATGGTTTGTGATGTGCCTTTCGTAGGTAAGCGTTGGGTCCATCAGGTGAAGGAGTACGACCGCCAGCTGGGTATCTCTTATTGGACAAAGAATTACCGCACCGGCATCGAAGCGGATGATCCCGAAGCGCTCAGCCGCCGCTACGAGTACTTCGATCCCATTTACACGCTGCCCGAACACGGCCAGAACTTCTGGCGCGACAAGCCGCTCCAACAAACTCTAACCAAGTAACTTAGCCTTCCGCGGGTGCCCCGAGCCGAAGGATCGTGACAAGAAACTGGCGGGATCTGACAAACGTTTGAAGACTCCCTTAAACTGGGTCTACAACTCTGTTCCGTATCGCAAACCGCAAAAGCTGTGAATTATTCTCCAACCCAAACTCGTGCATGATTTTGTATTTATGAAACGCCACCGTTCGCGTAGCCACATTCAAAAGGGTGGCTACCTCTTTCATCGTCCGGCCTTCCGCAAGCAATCTCAACACTTCCCGTTGCCGCGGCGTTAGCGTACGGCCGTCCGCAGCCGCCGACTCCCGCGCGCCTAATGCCGTCAGTTGCTTGGCCATTTCCGGTGTGACGTACTTTGCGCCACGCAACACAGATCGAATCGCTTTCGATAGTTCCCGACCCGCCGATTTCTTCGACAAATAGCCCGAAGCCCACTGCTCGATCGCGTTCGCCGCCAGCCCGGGGTCGGTTGACATCGTCAACACAATCAGCTTCGCCTCCGGCAACATGCGCTTCAACTGCCTACCCGCATCAAAGCCGTTCAGCAGCGGCATGTTCAGGTCCAGAAGCACCACGTCCGGCCGCAACTGTTCCGCCAGGCGCAAAAGTTCCTGCCCATCGGGCGCCACACCGACCACATCAAACTCAGGCTCAAGTAATGTTTTTAGCGCTTCGGCAACAAGGGTATGGTCGTCGGCCAGAAGAATGCGGCATTTTCCCAAAGCGCCCTCCCCGAAGGCGACACGGCGAGAAATTACAGCAGACCTCAACTGCTATGTTGAGACGTATGGTATCGAAGATTCTCGCGAGAGGAAATAACAGAAAGGTAGTAGAACTTAGGGTCAGGTAGAAGCGTCCCAGGGTTATCAACGGTTCCACGATGTGCTGACTTTCGAACGGCCCGCCTCAGCCAGAAAATCTCCGCCCAAGAGATTCTGGAAGCACTCCACCCCGTCACACCAAGTAACGAGACGATCTTGCATCTGCACGGACCGCTCGAGAGTCAGCAATCGAAGCTCACGGCTCTTGTAGCGGGCGTTAGCATGCCCCACTCGTTACCTGCGGGGAACTGTCAGAGTGTACAGTCCTAGGACTAGCATTAATCGATTTACCGGAGGCATTCGTCAATTCTGCTTTTGTTCCAGCTCCGCCCATCGCGCATACAGAAGCTCAACCGTCTGCTGCGCTTGCTCCAACTCCAGCGAAACTAGTCGCAACTGTTGTGATTCGTTTAATACTGCAGGATCCAGCAGCGAATCGTGCTTGGCCTGCAACTCTCTCTCGGCATCTGCTATGCGCTGCTCAATGCTCGCCAACTCCTGTGCCTCTTTGTAAGAAATCTTTTTCTTCGCGTCGTTTGGTTTGCCAGCAGCCGAATTCACGGCAGCACCGCCAGCCCCGGCCGGAGGCCGGCGAGAGGCACCCGCAATCTTCTCCGCGCGAATTTCCTTCCCCTCTTCAAGGCGCGCCTGCAGCCACGCTTCCCATTGCAGAAAATCCGCGAACCGTTCCCCGCGTCCCTTCCCATCCAGTCCCAGCACCACGGTAGACAGTCGGTCCAGCAGGTACCGGTCGTGCGTCACCAGTACCACCGCGCCGGGATAGTCCAACAGCGATTCTTCCAAAATCTCCAGCGTCGGTATATCCAGATCGTTCGTCGGCTCGTCCAACAACAGCACGTCCGCGCGTTCCAACATCAATTGCGCGATCAGCACTCGCGCCCGTTCTCCGCCGGACAGACGCCCGACGCGCTGATTTAATTGTTCGCCCGTGAACAAAAATCGCGCTGCCCATGCAGCCACGTGAATCACCTGCTCGCGGTAAATCACCGAGTCGCTGTCTGGCGCGAGCGCACGCCGCAAGGTCAGCTGCGGATCAAGCTGGCGGTTTTGGTCGAAATACACGATGCGCAAAGCTTCCGCCCGACGGATGGTTCCCATCGCTGGCGTCAAATCATCCTTTATCAATCGCAACAGGGTGGTCTTGCCGCTCCCATTCGGCCCCACCAATCCAACCCGCATTCCCGAGGTCACAATAAAGTGCAGTCCCTTGAGCAGTACGCGCTCGCCCACGCTGTAGCTCACGTCGTCCATAGTAATCAGCTGTTTTGTCTTTCTGTCCGACGCCGAAAAATCGATCTGCGCACGTCCGCTTCTTGTCCGTTCTCCAAGCTCCGCCAGCTCGCCAATCATTTCGTGGGCTTTGTCGATTCGTGCTTTCGATTTCGTCGTGCGCGCCTTCGGTCCGCGCCTCAGCCAGTCGATCTCGGTACGCACGCGGTTTTCCATCACCGACTGCCTGTTCCTCTGCGCGTGCAGATACTCTTCCTTCGCTTCCAGGAACTCGCTGTAATTTCCCGAAACGCGAAACACTCCGTCATCGTAGGTGCGGTTGATCTCTACAATTTCGTTGGCCACGTTTTCCAGAAAATAACGGTCGTGGCTCACCACTGCGCAGGCAAACGAGGCGCTTACCAGCAGCGATTCCAGCCACTCGATCCCCTCCAGGTCCAGGTGATTCGTAGGCTCGTCCAGCAGCAAAATATCTGGCTGCTGCACCAGCGCTTCCGCAATCGATAGCCGCTTGCGCCATCCGCCGCTGAGCGTCGTCGCCGCGGCCGAAAAATCAATGAATCCGGCGCGGCCCAATACTTCCCCGGCTACGCCCGGCCGCTCCGCTTCCGGCACCTTCGCGTGGGTCATGGCCTTCTCGATGACGCCTTGCACGGTATCGGCCGCGGCATACTGCGTGCTTTGTTTCACCACGCTCATACGCGTGCCTTTGCGAATCGCCACGTCACCGCTGTCCGGCGACACTCCGCCACTGAGCATTTCCAGGAGCGTTGATTTACCTGACCCGTTCGGTCCGATAATCCCGATGCGCTCGCCCTCGGAAATGGTGAACGAAAGCCGCGTAAACAACGGAGTCGCTCCGTAACGCTTCGCAAGTCCCTGTGCACTGATAATCGGCGGCAAGTTAGTTGGCTTTTCCCCGTCTTCCTAGCCAACCAGAATAACAGCACTCGCTTTAACAGTGGATTTGGCCTTGTCCCGGTTCCGCTGCCGAGGCAGGCTTTCTAATGGGTGGGTTTTTCCAATTCACGTACCAACATACGGATAAATTTCGTCGACGATCCAATAATTAGCGAACAACGCCGCGAGCAACATTCCCGCCAACCACAATCCCCACCGCCGGCGCTTCCAACTCTCCCCAAACGATGCGCCCTGCATGGGAAGATCGACAACATAGGCTGCGCAATAGCAAAGATTCGCGAACAACGCCAGCGCGCTCATTGGTAGTAAGGTTGGCAACCGCATCGCCGGACGGAAATGCGGCCACGTGGTGGCAACCCACAACACGCAGATCGCGGCGAGCACCAGGTTATAGACCAGTCGGCGAGGCTCCCAATACCGGATCGCATCGATCAGCGATGCTTTGAACGGGTCGGAAGGCGCATTGGCCAAACCTATCTTGGGAGTTGGATTCGCGGCTTGCATGTGGGCGGCTCTCTTCGTACGCAAGGCTACGCCTAAAGTACCTTATTGCTTCCTGCTGTCAAGTACTTTTTCTCACAAAGTAGTCTTTCCCATGCGCGATGTTCAACTCTCGCTCTGGTGTCGTAGAATCCATTCGGCAAAACGAAAGGAACACCGGCTCTCTCCGGAACAAACCTCCCATGTACGTCCTCGGCATCGACGTCGGTACGGGCGGCACTCGCGCCCTAATCATCGATCAGCAGGGCCGAACCCGCGCGTCGGCGGTAGCCGAACATCCGCCTTTTTCAGTACCTCAGCCGGGCTGGGCCGAACAGGACCCCGAAGATTGGTGGCGGGCTTGTCGCGAAGCCATCCGCAATGCACTTCGCAGTTCCAACACGCGCCCTGAAGAAATCTCCGCTATTGGCCTGTCCGGCCAGATGCACGGCGCGGTTTTTCTCGATTCCGAAAACCGCTCCCTGCGCCCGGCAATTTTGTGGTGTGACGTTCGCACCGATGCACAATGCCGCTACCTCGAAGAAAGAATCGGCCGCGATTGCATCGTCCAGCTAACCTGTAACGCCGCCCTACCCAATTTCACACTCACCAAGTTGCTTTGGGTCCGCGAAGACTCGCCGCAACTCTGGTCCAAAGTTCGTCACATCCTGCTGCCCAAAGATTATGTTCGCCTCCGACTCACTGGCGAATTTGCGACGGACGCTACCGATGCCTCGGGCACGTTAATGCTGGACGTCGCGAATCGCGCCTGGTCCGCGCCAATGCTCGAAGCGGCGCAGATCGATCCGGCAATTCTTCCAAAAGTTTTCGAATCGACTGAAGTTACCGGCACCATCAGCGCGCAAGCCGCGGAAGAAACCGGCCTACGCAAAGGCACGCCCGTCGTCGCTGGCGCGGGTGATCAAGCTGCGGGAGCAACTGGTGTCTGCGTCGTGCGTCCCGGCTCCGTCAGCGCAACGATCGGCACCTCGGGTGTCGTGTTTGCGTCCACCGATCAACCCCTTCTCGATCCGAAGGGCCGGCTGCACACTTTTTGCCACGTCATGAAAAATCGCTGGCACGTGATGGGTGTGACGCAAGCCGCGGGTCTTTCGCTCCGTTGGTTCCGCGACACGTTTGGCGCAAATGCTGCCGCTGGCCAGGATCCCTACGACGTCCTCACCGCGGAAGCGGCGCCAATTCCGCCGGGTGCGGAGGGTTTGCTTTGGGCGCCGTATCTAATGGGCGAACGCACACCCCATCTCGACCCCAACGCCACCGGCGCGCTGGTCGGTGTGCGTGTTACGCACAAGCGCGGCCACATCATTCGCGCCATCCTCGAAGGCGTAGCCTTTAGCCTGCGCGATACGCTTACCATTTTTCGTGAACTTGCCATCCCCTACGACGCGATTCGCCTCGGCGGCGCGGGCGCAAGCTCGCCGTTGTGGCGGCAAATCCAAGCCGATGTATATGGCAAAAATGTTCTGATTCCCGCGGCCAAAGAAGGTGCAGGCTACGGCGCTGCCATTCTTGCCGGCGTCGCCGCTGGCTGGTGGCCCAGCGTCGATCAAGCCTGCGATGCCCTCGACTCTCTTTCTGCGTCGACCGCGCCGAATCCCGCAGCGTCGCGCGTCATGGAAAAGCAATATGAGCTTTACCGCCGCGTATATCCCGCTCTGAGGAACATTTTTGAGTCCCGATAGCGAAGTTCCACTCGCCGAAGCCTTTCGCCAGCGCTTTCAGGCCGACCCGCTCTTGTTCCGCGCGCCCGGTCGCACCAACCTCATAGGCGAGCACACGGATTACCACGAAGGGTTCGTGCTACCCGCCGCTATCGATTTCTACTGCTCAGTGGCGATTTCTCCGCGCGACGATCGCCAGCTGGTAGTTTATTCGGAAAATCTCGACGCGTTCACCTTCACGGAACTCAGCTCCGGCCAGCTGGAGCCCGCGCACTCCTGGAGCGACTATCCCCTTGGCGTCGCCGCGGAACTCCAGAGCCTGGGTCATACTCTCCACGGCGCCAACCTTTATATACGCAGCCAGGTGCCCATTGGCGCAGGCCTCAGCTCCTCCGCGGCGCTGGAAGTTTCCACCGGTCTTGCGCTGCTGCACACTTCTGGCATAGTTCTCGACCGCGTTCCATTGGCGCTACTCTGCCAACGCGCGGAAAACAATTTCGCCGGCGCGCATTGCGGCATTATGGATCAATTTATCTCCTGCTTCGGCCGTGCCAATAGCGCGCTTTTTCTGGATTGCCGCTCGTTGGAGTTCGAAGTCGTTTCCTTGCCGCAAGCCTGGTCCATCGTTCTCTGCAACACTAACGTGAAGCATTCGCTGTCCGAAGGCGGATACAACAGCCGCCGCGCCGAGTCCGAACAAGCCGTCGCGATAGTCCGCGAATCATTGCCGGGCACGCGATCCCTTCGCGATGTCACTCTGTCACAACTTGAGCAGCTCCGCGCAAAACTTCCTGATGTGCTCTATCGCCGCTGCCGCCACGTCATAACCGAAAATCTTCGCGTGCAACAAACCGTGCAAGCGCTGGCCACAGGCGATTTCACCGCGATCAAGCCCTTGTTTCTCGCTTCGCATGAAAGCCTTCGCGACGACTACCAGGTGAGCTGCCGTGAGTTGGATGTCATGGTCGAGCTCGCCCTTGCTCATCCTGCCATTCATGGAGCGCGCATGACCGGGGGTGGATTCGGCGGTTGCACTATAAATCTCGTGGAGCGCCGCGACGTGCAAAGTTTCCGGTCGCACATTGAATCAAGATACGCTCAAGCGACCGGTGTTGTGCCGGACATCTACATAACGTCTGCGTCGGATGGCGCTGACCAGGTCAAGTCATGAATGTTGTCTTGCAGGAGCTACCGTTTGGATACGCCTAGTCTACTGGCGCAAACTCCGCATCGCCGATACAACCCGCTCCTCGGCGAATGGGTTCTTGTGTCGCCGCAGCGCAATCAGCGTCCGTGGCAAGGCAAAGTCGAATCCATCCCTTCAGCCCAATCGCCCAGCTACGATCCCGATTGCTACCTCTGCCCCGGAAACCAGCGCGCCGGTGGTGTTCGCAATCCTACGTACACATCCACATTTGTCTTCGACAACGATTTCGCCGCGTTGCTTCCGGCGGCACCTCCAGTTTTCATCGGTGAAGACAATCTACTGATCGCTGAATCGGAGCGCGGCATCTGCCGCGTGATGTGTTTCTCGCCGCAACACAATCTTTCCTTAGGCCAAATGGAAAAATCCGCCGTCGTTGCCGTGGTCGACGCGTGGGCGCAGCAACATGCGGAACTCGCCGCGCTCGGCTGGGTCAATCACGTCCAGATTTTCGAGAATCGCGGCCTGTTGATGGGCGCCAGCAATCCGCATCCTCACTGTCAGATTTGGGCGAACGCCACCATTCCGAATCTTCCGCTACGGGAAGAGCAACACCAGCAGGAATTTCTCCGTCGCCACGGTCGCTGCCTTTTGTGTAGCTATCTCGAATTGGAGCGCCAGGAAAAGGTCCGGGTGGTGCTGGCAAATTCCAGTTTCGTGGCGTTGGTTCCGTTCTGGGCGGTCTGGCCATTCGAAATTCTCGTGCTCAGCGCGCGCCATTGCGCCACGCTTCCGGATTTCCTTGCGCAAGAGCGCGGTGACCTCGCGGACATACTGGCCCGCCTCACGCACCTCTACGACCTCGTATTCGGTGTGCCATTCCCCTATTCGATGGGTTTCCACCAACAGCCCAGCGATGGTCGCGAACATCCCGGCTCGCATCTGCACGCGCACTTTCTTCCGCCGCTGCTGCGTTCGGCCAGCATTCGAAAATTCATGGTCGGCTATGAATTGCTTGCAGCTCCACAACGTGATGTAACTCCGGAGTCTGCTGCCGAAATCCTCCGCAATGCGCTGTCTGCAGGTTGATCCGCAACCCGCGAGCGTCAGCTCAAACAAGCGAGTCCGTAATCAACCAGAGGTTTCTGCGGGAAGGACCGTATGTCTCCTAAAGTGTTCGATTTATACAGTAAATTATCGCTTTCGGCGGAGCTAAACAGCACACGCGAGCAGCCCCCGTCGCTTCCGTGCCTCAAATCTCAACCGCGCAAGATTTCTGAACAGGAGTCTGAAAAGACGCGCCGGGCGAAAATGCCAATCGAAGTCCCAACGTAACGGTCAGCCCCTGGCTCATCGCCGCCGCCGTCATATTGCCCGCGGTAATAAAAAGGGGGCGGCGCAATGCCCGCCCCTCTCGTTCGCACGTCTTCGATTGTTGGCCGCCTTTACTGCTGAGGCGCAGCGGTCTGTCCACTCTGCTGTTTCTCGGCCTTGCGTTCCTTTTCGTCTGCCTTCAGCTGTTGGCGCTGCTCCGGCGTTAAGAGTTGCTTCACCTGTTCGTGCGAACTCTTGTGAAGCTCCTTCATCTTTGCCTGCTTTTGCTCGGCTGTGAGCGTCGTATCGTTTTTCACCGCGTCCATCTGTGCTCTCATGTTTTCGTGGATCTTCTTCACTTGCGCCTTCTGCTCGTCGGTAAGGTTCAACTTAGCGAGCTCATCCCCATGTCGATGACCGGGCTGCGTGGAAGCAGCCTGATCCTGCGGATTGCTCTGTGAAGTATCTTGCGCCAGCAGCGCCGCCGGCGTCGCAATCATCGCCAGCAATCCTGCGGTAGCCACTGCATTTTTTAATATTCGAAACGCTTTCATAACTTTATTCTCCCCCGAATGCCCTGCGGTCCAGCTGTTTTGGGCTTCTTTCATGTAACCCGTGGGTTGCGCAAATGTTGTACAGGCATCGATGTAGTCTTGGGTACTGGACTCGCATAGGTGATTCCGACAGTAACCACCTCAATCGATCGCAAGCGGCGCGGATAGGAACGCCGCGCGCAAATTTGCAATCGTTCGCAGTACCAGTTCGCGAATGCGCGGGTCGCGGGTAATCGATTCGTGTCCGGCCCCTTCTACGGTGATATTGGCCAGCACCTTCGTGCGGCTCGCATCTTCTAAGCGCAGATGTTTCGTGGTCAGCGGCACCAACACATCGCGCGCATGAAAAATTGCGCCGTTTCTTACGTTGCGCGGAATGGTGCAGTCCGTAATCCCCACACTATCCACCTGGATCGTCAATTCCACCGGGATATCACGGCTACGCAATCTTCGCGCTACGCTCATCATTGCCCATCCACCCATGCTGTGCCCGACCAGAATCACTTTAGGGCAATGCTGCAACTCGTCCGTAGTGAGCGCTCCCGAATGAGCAGGGAAGTGTTTCAACAGCCACTCCAGCCCGTCTGTCCAAACGTAGGGTGAATACGATTTCGCGCACACGTCCGGATATTCGTCGCCGCGCAGCGTCTCGCCAATCTGAACCACTCCCGAATGTTTGTTTTGTGAAGGCTCCAGTGCGCCTACAAACCCCAGATAAATGATCCGGCAACTCGCGTCGCGCCCGGCATTGGAACTAGCCTTCGCCGCGTCAGCCGCCGTCAAAAGCGCAGTCTGTCCGCGTGCTGCCTGTGGACAAAACCACGCGCACAGACACGAGAGCAACGCTGTCCAAGTGGTTCGCAAGAAAATGCCTTGTCCCAAAGTAAGCCGACTTGTATGGATCAATCGCCAGGTTCCACCACCACCAAAATAATCCAGAAACAAAAATGGCGGGAAATAATCTTTGCCGGCAACGCACCACTCGTTATCGGCACACTCCTTGCGCACTCGCTGCACGTTTCGTTCTAAGGGCCTTTGCTTGATTCGGACAGAATGAAGACGCTTGACGGCAAACAGACATCGAGATGATCTGTGAGTTAATGGGTCTGCACTCTCAGAGCAGCCTGCGACACAGGATTGGGAGCGGGCCTTTCGCGACTTCGATCTGTTGCTGTGATTTGTTACTGTAGACGTCGGAACCTCTCAAGCATCCAATCTGTGGCGTCCATTGTGCTGTCGACGGAGGACTGGTATGCCTGTAATCCGGGTCTGCAGCAATTGCGGGCAGAAGAACCGCGTCCCCGCCAAATTCCTGGCCAGCACCGGTCGCTGCGGAAATTGTAAGTCGCCGCTACCGCCGATCGCAGAGCCGCTGCCAGTCGACGATACATTGTTCGATGAAGTCATCCAAAATGTGCCGGTGCCGGTGCTGGTGGATTTCTGGGCGGATTGGTGCGGGCCTTGCCGCATGGCAGCTCCAGAAGTCGCGCGAACCGCGGCGGACATGACCGGCAAAGCCGTGGTGCTGAAAGTGGATACGGAAAAATATCCCCAGTTGGCCGCCCGATTCAACGTGCGCGGCATACCAAACTTTGTAGTGTTCTCCGGTGGCCAGGTAGTGAAGCAGCAGGCCGGCGTGGTAGGCCACGACCAGATGGAGCAGTGGCTAAGGACTGCGAACACCGTTTCTGCATAAACTTTGCACGAGACAGGCGCGTTGAGAACCAATCCGCTGAGCGAGCCTCCCATCCTGGCGCAGACTGAAACCAAGAACAACGTGAGCTAGGGGACGTCAGGGGCAGGCTCGAATCTGCTCACTTCCAAATGGCAAACCGTTCCTACGCGATGGTTGTTCGTATGCATTGGAGGAGTTCCTCGCACCGATTGGGCCTCCTGGGCGGGAATCCAACGCGATGAAGGCGGCTACTTGCTGACCGGAGTGGGGCTGCGCCGCAACGGGACGGGCATCGAAAATTGGCCGCTCGATCGCGAACCATACTTTCTCGAAACGAATATGCCCGGTCTGTTTGCAGCCGGCGATGTGCCACGGTTCCATAAAGCGCTGCGCCTCCGCCGTCGGCGAAGGCGCCATGGCCGTCACCCTGGTACACCGCTACCTGGCTGCCGGCTAACTGTAAGCTGCTGGCACTTCAAAAAAAAGTGCAGCCGCGCTGTTCAAGTCACAAGTGGAACATCGAAGCAGGAGCAGAGATGCAGCCCGATAGAAGAAGCTATGTCATTTATGCGTTACTGAAAAGAATGGCGCGCCCGGGGAGGCTCAAACTCCCGACCCTCTGCTTAGAAGGAATATCGGGGCAATTTGCACCCGCCAGCACACAGTTGTAAGTGATTGGAAACTCTGTGTCGGGAGGTTTCTTGCAGCAAGCCATGCAAGCCCATCTGAACCAGTGGCCGCTACAGTATCCGCTACAGTCTTAGGACCGCAAAGCAGCCCGCTTCTCCTGGGATTCCGCAATCTCGCTCAGTAGCATCTGCGCCATTGCATTTAGGACCGCGTCTTCGTTTGGATGGACATAGCGAGCCGACATGGCGATTGAACTGTGCCCCGCGATTCGAGCCAGCGTCCAAACGTTGCAGCCGGATGCTCCCAGGCGTGTAAGGAATGTATGCCGCAGTGTATAGAGCACGAATGGGCGTACAGGTCTCTCGTTGCTCTCGGCGGCCTGTTCTGCGAGTGCCTTGAAGGTTCTGGCGTGTTGCTTCTTGAGACTCGATGATTCGATGTGGCCGCTTGCTGTGGGCGCTTCCCAAATCCAACCTTCCACGGGCTTCCCTGTGCGTTCCCAGAGGGTTTCGAGGATGTTCCTGACTCGGGGTGTCATGGGAAGCATTCTACGCGCCGCAGCGGTCTTGCCGTGGGTCACGAGAACTGCTCCGTGTCGGCCGTTGACCCAGGTAACGCTTTCCCACCTAAGCCGGAAACACTCCTCCGGGCGCATCCCTGAATCCACGAGTACCGTAGCAATCGAGGCTAGCGGCTCAGGAGCGGCTGCAAGATATTTTGCTTCTTCGGCAGAAGTGACTACCCGCTCTCTGTGCCGTTCGCCCCTGAGCAGTTCGATCTTCAGCGGAGTTGGAATAACCCCCCATTCCACTGCCACGGGTAACAAGCGTCGGAGGACACGCAACGAACTATTGATACTCGAAACCTGCATTCCCTTGGTTTGCCGGTAGGCCGCGAAATTTGCAACGTCCTCAGTGATCTCTCCCAAGTTTTTTTCCGCGAGTTGCACGTAGGCAACCAGGGCGCGAAGGTTGGTTCGATACCCAACCCGTCCAGGTCTTAGGAGATGTGTGCTCGAATTGCGCCTTAGCCCACGGCTCAAACCTGGTGACGATAAACTCCTTTAACGTAGGCATTGCTTTTCTTTCACGAATACCAACTTCGCCCTTAGCCAGAGAAGTGCGGTGCGCCGCTTCCATTTGACGCGCCACTCGCGGATTACCTTGCTTGGTGCTCTCCTGAATGTGCTGGCCGTTGAAAACAAAACCGTACCAGTAGATTTTCCCGCGTTTGTAAATCGCCATGTTTACTCCCCAGGCTCTTCGCTTTCCGTCAGCGGTCCTTCAATCTCTTCAGCACTCTAGCTACCAAGCTTGAGAGATTGAGAGCAAATATCCCTCGCCCCTCCCCACCTTGCTCTAGGGCTTTCCTTGTCAGGTTCGTCGCCTGATGGACTTTTCGCACGTCCCACTTACATCTAAGACGGATGAGCACGTGATTGTTTGTGGACGAACCAGAGACTTGAATTTCGGCGTGAATCTTCAGCACGTCAGCTTCCTGAACTTTGGCGATGGCCCCGCCGACGACCTCCGGCATGAACCCAGAATTCACGAGTTCGTTGGCGATTGCGACCCGCAAAATACCGCTGAGGTCGTAGAGTCTGCGGCTCCCTCGACCCACCCCTAGGGTCTGAGAAGGAGGCAATCCGTAGGCGGGGCCCTCAGCAAAGTTTTTAACCCGCCATTCAGGGATATTTACGATTTCCGCGACCACAGGCTTGGAATTTCAAAAACCCGCCGGACGTGTAGGTTCCTTTTCCGAGAGTGCGACTTCCAAGACGGAACCTCTTACCTGAAGTTCGTGATGGGGATTTTGGAAGTTTCGATTGTGGGATTAGGCCGGTTGGATTCATGCCTCACACCACTCAAAACCCTGTCGCGTTAGACAAGATGGAGGGATTGGGCGGCACGACTGGGGGAACCACTTTTCCGGTAACCCGACTAACCACGCGTTGGAATTCTTTATGTTTCCTTTTTGAAAATTCCGTAACGCGGTTTACGATGCCGAGCAATGCTCAAGAACGATTCCAGTAGTACAAGAGCCCACCCTTGGGCCTTTGCAGCCGCCACGCTGTTGATGCTGGTGATCCTAAACTACTCGCACGAGGTGCTGTCGCGTTTCGCCGCATACCGCAGCCTGTACAAAAACCATGCCTTCTATGTGCCGGAGGGGATAGACAAGATCGGCGGTATCGTTCTCTGTGCCCTGGCGGTGTGGGTACTGCGGCGGGTAGAGTGGCAGGACATCCTTCACGAATTGGGACTGGCCGACTCCCCGCTGCTCGCCCTGTGTTTTGCCATCGCAGCTTCCTCCCCTATGCTCATCGGGTTCGTGCTGACTCGCAGCCTCACTCCCCATATGGAACCACGAACCATTTTTTTTCTAACCGTAATTTCCCCGATAGCGGAAGAAATCGAATTTCGCGGCCTTGGGGTGCGTGTTCTTCAACGCGGGACGGGCTGGCCCTTTTGGATATTGGTCTGGCCCCAAGCTCTACTATTCGGGCTGGGGCATATTGAACAAGGACAAAGCCCTCTAGAGATGGCCGAGTTAATGCTACTTACCGGCTTGGGAGCAGTGGTGTTCGCCTGGCTTGTCTACCGCTGGCAGAACCTTTGGTTTCCTATCGCCCTTCATATCTGCATGAATCTCTGGTGGGAATTATTCAGCGTCGCCAAAAGTGCATTGGGTGGTTGGTTTCCGTTCGCCTTGCAGGTGGCGAGTATCTTGCTAGCCATCGTGATAACTCTGTATTGGACGAAGCGCAAGCCCCGTCCCAGGTAGGGCGACGGAATCGAGTAAAACTGGTCAACTCTTGATTAACGCGGTGGATTCAATGGGTCGACGCATCACTCAGCTCGAACTCGCCTTGCATTGAAAACAAAAGCTAAAATCGCTCACTAGGGTTAGATCGGACGGAACACTACCCTGGCTAGGTTTTGACCGAGGAGCATAGTTTTCTGGCTGGCCACGATTTTGATCTTTGGTCCATAAGCAACACAATTCAGAAATCTGTCGCCTTCTTGTAGTCGCCAAGGTCGGTGGAGTACCGCCAGTCGCAGCGATCAACGGGGCAATAATACAGATTCGTGATTACATCGCCACCGGGTAGGGTAATCGAGGTTGGATATCTCATCAATTCTTTATGGTCGGGACAAGATTTTATCTCGCTCCGTTCGCGCCAGTGCTGATAGCCACCCAAGAGTTCACCGGTAAAGTGGAATCGGCCCTAAAAGCCGACTATACGTCCAAGTGCCTAGCGCTCTGCAGCACGGTGGCTCAAGCAATCCAGAAGGGTATTAAGTATTTTGGTTCCGACGTTGGAGTATGCTTCAGTTCTGACTTCGGCGACCTAAACGGGCCACTCTACGGGCTGGCTTAAAGCCGGATATATCCTGATTGTGAGGTGGTCTGTGAGAAGTATTCCCCTAACGATTGGCATCGCAGCGATTGTATTTTGCGGGTCTCTCGCTGCGCGAATCTCACCAAGACAATCTGATAGTGCTACCAAACCAATACCGACGGTCTTGGAATCATACGAAGGTGAAAAACGCGAGTTCAGGGCAAGGCCGGGTGCGACATTCATACTAAAAATTGGTCCCAAAAACAGCGGTTCTCAGACGATGGCCGTGGTGACAGAAGATATGGCTCCAGGCGACAAAATTCCAACCCATCGTCATCCGCATGCGGACGAACTGATTCTTATTCAGAGTGGAACTGGAAAAGTCATGCTGGGAGCTAAGGTACAGATTGCGCATGCAGGTGCCATTGTGTTCATTCCGAAAGATACCTGGATAAGTATGGAAAATATCGGCACGGACCACCTAACCCATACCGATATTTGGTCCACATCAGGGCATGAGGAGTACATGCGAGCCGTTTCAGTCCCTGCGGGGCAGCCAGTCGTCCCGATGACGGAACAAGATCTAATGGAGATTCGCAAGAAGTTCACACATTACGCAATCTTCCAATAACTTGAACCGGACTCAGGCCGAACTTAAATAGAATTACAAATCGTTCGACCTCAACTCCTGATTAACGCGCAAACCGAACATCTCTAACAATGTCGGCCCTGTCAAATTCTTTTTGAGCGCACCTCTCCATTCACTCCGAAGAGTGGTCTTCGTTGTTTTCTTTTGACCTCTGCGCATCGACGACCACGGCTCGTTTTGTAATCTTGCGGTCGGCTTCAGTCCGACCTAGACATCTCTTCGATCGTTACTTCGACCATGATTACTTCTTCAAACTCCCCTTTGCAGGGAGCGGGATGCCCCATCAAGTGGACGGTGTTCTACTTCACACCATGTCCGGTTCCGAGCTGTCCCGCGTACGAACCGAACTCTAACGACGGCGAATACTCGCAGGTGTTTCGCCACATCCAATACAAGCGAACCGCCAGACGGCGTCCCATCGCTACCTTGGCAATGCTCTGGTGCCGACGCATCGCCAGGTGCATGTACCGACGGCGCCAGTCAGGATGGATACGTGCCGCCGCTTGGGCCGCCTCCACCAGCAAGAAGCGCAACAACGAACTGCCTTGCTTGCTGATGTGCCCCAAGCGCTGCTTGCCGGCACTGGAGTCTTCACTCGGAATCATGCCCACGTAGTTGCTGATTTGCTTGCCACGTTGAAACCGACTCGGAGTTCCGATGATCAACACGTAGGCCAGTGCCGTAAGTGGGCCCACGCCAGGATGGGTCATCAGCCGCAGCACTTCGGGTCGTTTCTTGGCTTCTTGCTCGACCGCTGCGGTTAACTCCTCAATCGTCGGATTCATTCGGTCCAGAAGTTCCAGCAACTCTTGCCGACGTCGACTGGCCCAAGGAGCTAACGCCAGCTTTTCTAACTGCGCTCGCCCCTGTTCGCTGAATAGTTTCTTCTTCCAGCGATAGCCCTCGTTCATCGCCAACGCTTGCAGTTGATTCATGATCCGCGTGCGCATCTGCACCAAGCGATGCCGGTGCCACAACAGTTGTCGCAGATCTCGATTCTCCGGGCTGGGTACCCAAATTCGCGGAAAGTTATCTTCCCGCAGCAGCCGGAGCAGCAGTCGGGCGTCCTCACGATCGAACTTCCGCTTCTTGACTCGCTTGGTCTGGATCGTCGCGGGATCACCGATCCACAACTCGAAACCCAGCTCTGCCAGCAGTCGCTCGAACCAACGTGAATAGCCGGTAGCCTCCATGCCTATACGCACGCAGATGCCTCGCTGTTTCAGGTCCCGATAGAATCGTTCGGCTTGTCCATCACCGTGGTTCAGACGCAACTCGCCGCACTCGCCCGTTTCTTGATCTAAAAATGCTATCTGCTGAAAGCTCGGGTGGTAATCT
>Ga0210384_10001002_pt1 | contig 40356 bp, 31 predicted proteins | sample IncBWH2MmetaG_FD_160574 | JGI IMG/M metagenome (GOLD analysis project Ga0210384, IMG submission 160574) | Forest soil microbial communities from Barre Woods Harvard Forest LTER site, Petersham, Massachusetts, United States - Inc-BW-H-2-M | ecosystem: Environmental > Terrestrial > Soil >...
TGAAGGGGCCGAGTTTATCTCGGCCCTCGTTCGCGTCGCCTTGCTTCTCTGAAGGGGCCGAGTTTATCTCGGCCCTCGTTCGCGTCGCCTTGCTTCTCTGAAGGGGCCGAGTTTATCTCGGCCCTCGTTCGCGTCGCCTTGCTTCTCTGAAGGGGCCGAGTTTATCTCGGCCCTCGCTTTGCCTTGGATCGGCATTGTCGCCGGCCTACGCCCAGTGAATGACGAGCCATGGACCGTCGACGCCCGCACCGCCTTCACGCCGCCAACTATCGACTGCCCGGGTTCTACCTTGTGACGTTCTGTACAAAATTTCGAGCGCGTGTGTTCATCGATCGCCGTGCGGCGGCAACGGCAGTGCGCGTCTTGCGGACGCTCGATCAAGAAGGCCGGACTCAGCTAATCGCATACTGCGTTATGCCTGATCACGTTCATACTTTCTTCAAGAAACTAGGACCAGTTGAACATTTGTCGAGAATAGTCGCCTCCATGAAATCGCGCATTGGGCGTGAATTGCGGTATTCGTTCGAGTGGCAGCGAGGATACTGGGATAACCTCAAGCGATCGTACGAAGACCCGCGCGAAATTGTTGCCTACGTCTTGTCCAATCCGGTCCGCGCCGGACTTGTCGACGATTTTCAAAAGTACGAGTTTAGCGGTGGGATAGGAATCAAAGGGTGGGCCGACATAAAGTCGGCCCCTTCATCGGTTAATTCAAGCGGTCAAACATTTGGGCCGACATAAAGTCGGCCCCTTCATCGGTTAATTCAAGCGGTCAAAAATTGGGCCGACATAAAGTCGGCCCCTTCATAAACTTCGGCCCCTTCGGAAGGTCCGCCCTACATCACATTGGTTTGAGCGGGATCACTTGGCGGGCGTCGAGAGCGCGCGAGACGACGTCAGCCAGGCTTTCCAGATGCGCGCGCGTAAGCTCATCGAGTCCCGAACGAGCCGTGGCCGAGCGAAGGACGTCGCGCAGTCCAACGAGCTCGTGGCGAGCAAGCGCTTGCGCATCGTACGGCGTTCCCTGCGGCGGCGTGAGCCACAGAGTCGCGAGCATGCGCGCATACCACTGCTGCAGTGTGCGATGGATGACCCCCGGCGACGATGCTCGAGGCGATTGCAAGTCGCCGTAGACCGAAGATTGCGTCCAGTCGAACAGATCGGCGAGCGACATCGTCGCGCCAGGCTTCGCCTTGAGCGGAAGATCGTCGAGCCGCTGCAGCATTAATGGTTGGAACATCGTAGCAATCGATCGCCGTTGCAAGTTTGAAACAGCCTCCGCAACCGGTTCATCGTGCCGCGGCGGCGGATTGTAGGCCCACGTACCGCCCTGCTGCGTCTCCCACTCGCTATAGACAAGCCGATTGAGCATCGCGGGCGAGAAGCGCCATGCATCGTCGGAGAACAGATAACGGTCGAGCAGGCCGAATGCGCGCTCTTCATCGGATCGCGCCACCTGGGTCAGCGGCTGCGCGGCGCCCGGATCGCCTGCATGCGAGCGCGAGAGATATTCACCCGCGATGAAGTGCTCGGGCTGCGTCGCGATGAGATTGGTATAGCCAAACGCGTACTCGAATGCAGCCCGCTCCTCGTCATAGCTCCGGCCCGGTTTCGGCCACGATGCGTCCAACCGATCGAGCACTTGATGAGCCAAGTGAAGTTGCGAACCATACCACGTCAACGGATCGTTGGTGAGATCCCACTGCGCGACCCGCGGATCGACGGCATGCGCGTCGGCGTACGAGACGTCTTCGTCGCTCGCGAATCTAAACGAAGGGTTGGCCCATCCTTGCGCCCAGCGGTTGAGAACCGGGACCTCGTCTTGCGGCGTTCTCGCACCGGGCACCCGAGCATACCCCCAGTGGATCACATAGTAATCGTACGGTCCCAACACCGTCTGCCAGTACGTGCCCTGTGCCTCGCCCTTGGGCCAGAGGTTCAGCGGCGCGTATTCCATCACTGATGACGCAACGCCGTAGCGCGACGTGAACGCCTTGCTCTGCACCTGCTTCGCGGTGAACGCTAGCGACCCGATGAAATTGTGCTGCAGACCCATGCCGTGTCCGGACTCGTGCACGATGAACGACTCGAGCAGCTCGTTGTTGAACTCAGTCAAAGCAGCGCCCGTCAGCGGCCGGCCCATGACGTCGAGCGCGACTTTTCCGAATCCGGCCTGCAGGCGCTTGCCGAGCGCGAATGATCTTTCCGCCGCCGGAAACTGACTGCCGGCGCTGCCCGCGATAGGATCCACGAACATCTGCGCCGTTACGTTTGCGAATTGCAGCACGTCCGCGTCGATGACGATATTGGTCCGGAACATCTGCCCTGTCCGCGGGTCGAAGACGGGATTCTCAGCCGCGTAACCCCCCGAATTCGATTGGGTCATCCAGATCACGGTGTTGTAGCGGATATCGTCGGGATCCCAGTTCGGGTCGTCCGGCTGATCCTTCACCTGCACCGCATCGCTTATGCCGATTTTCTCGAATGCGGCGTTCCATGTGAGGAGTGAACGGCGCACGGCATACCGATATGCGGTCGGAATCGTGTTTGACAAGTAGTAGACCATCGGGTGCTTCGCTGACGATATCGGCTTCGACGGGTCGGATGGCTGCATGTTCCAACGTACTACGTAGCGCACGATGCGCGATGCGTGGACGTCGTTGCCGTACTCGAGATACGCTGCATCGAAGAACCCCACGCGATCGTCGGCGAGCCGCGGCATGTAGTCGCCGTCGTTCGGCGGCTGCGCGAAATTGTATACGACACGGATCCGAAGGCTGCGCGGATCCGGCACGTTGTCGATCGTGTTCGGGTCGTCAGCCGCCCACGTCTGGTCGGCGTCGACGATGATATTCTGCGGAAAGGCCTTTGTCGGGCCGAACAGCGTGCGGTCGGTATCCAAGTGATAGGCGTGGTCCGGATCATCTGGTCCCGTGATCTGCTTCAACTGCGCGGCTATGTTGTCCACGTCACCGAGCAGAAACGACGCATCGAAGACCACGCGACCGGTGGCCGCATCTTCAGCGACGACGGGCGCGACCGCCACGGGCGAATCGGCAAATGTCTGGTTAACCGCCCGTTTCGCCGCGTCGTTGCCCGAAGCGAGGAAGTAGGTGTTCGGCCACGTCGCGATGATCTTGTCGTCGCTGCGCGTGAATCGAATGATGCGAGCGTACGATCCGATGCCTCCTGGGATGAAATTGTATCCGCCGAGGCCATTGGCCGTTTCGGCCGTCTGCACGAAATCTTGGCCCAACTGCGCCGCTGCGATATCGATATAGACTTTCCCGTCCTTGCGGATGACATTGAAAAGTCCGTTCTGGACTTGCGCGCCGTCGACGAACTTCGCGTACGGCGCTGGTCCGGAGTCGCCGGACGTGTCGTCCGCCGACGCGACGACTGCCGTCGAAGCCACCATCAACGAACAGCATGCCAATAGAAAAAATACGCGCGTGATCATACCGTGTCGCTCCTGTCGTGTGCGCCGCGGCGCGCGCGTCTTGCGACGGACGCGCGCCTGCTAGCGGCCCTCTTTCGACGCGCTACGCTTCGCCTTCGGCGGCAGCGGACGCCAGTGATATTTGAACCGCGGATTGAGGTAGGCGCGATCGCTTGCAGCAGTCAACTGCGGACCGAACTGCGGTATGGCCATACCGCCGGCCGGCGCGTACATCGCCTCGTTGAACAGCCCACCGGCTGGTTTATTCGCGACGGCGAAGACGCTGAACGCCAAGTCGCTCACGAATGCGGTCGCTATATAGTCGGCCACCATGAGCCCGTTCTGACTGTTGGCGAGCCACCCGACTTTCATCGGTCCAGCGAGGACTTGGGCGGTGTTCCACGTCGAACCGCCGTTATGCGATGAGACGAACCCCACCCCGAGTTGACACGTAGCCGTCGAGCAATTCGAATTCGGAAAGAAGTAGAACGTCAAACCGATGTCTGCGGTCGCGCCGGATGTCGCCGGCTGGATACCGATGCCCGGAATGAAATGATCGACGGTGCTCGTCACGGAATCGATCGGAACGCGGACCGGCGCCGACCACGTCGTGCCGTTCGTCGACGTCGTGTATACGATGTCGTTCTCCGTGCAGTTGCTTCGGAAGCGACAATCCGGCCATGCAACGTAGATGCGCCCCGACGCGTCTTGCGCCGCGCTCGGCAGCGGACTCGAGCGAAGTCCGGCTGCTTCGGAGTGGAAAAACTCGGAGGTGACGGTCTGCGCGCCGCTCCAATGCTTGCCCCCGTCCGTCGACGTAAACGATTCGATGCCGTTGAACCCCTCGAAGGGTACGACCACCCTGCCGTTCGGAAGCACGATCGGCTGACCGCCTAAGCCTGCATCTTGGTTCACCGTGGCGAGTGAGCCCAACCAATTCGCGCCGCCATCGCGCGACGTGTTCATGAATATCTCGTCGCCTGCGGCCGGCGAATCCCATTCGGCGTAGCAATTTCCGTAGAACTTGCTCGTCGTCCAATCGTCGCAGACAACCCACGGTTTGTCAGCGGACTGCGTACGCGGCGCGATCCCCACCGGCTTGGCCCAGGTAAGGCCGTCGGGCGATCGGCTAATGAATATCGCGGGCGACGTGGGCCGCGTATTCGACAACGGCAACGACGCGATCAGCCACATCGCGTGCGCCGCATCGTAGCCGACCGACGGGTCGCTCACGGCGTCATATCTGTTGCCGGGATTCTGCGCCTTCGTTATTCCCGGAAGAAAGCCGGAGTTCCACGTCGTGCCGCCGTCAGTTGAAGTCGCCCAACCGATGTCGGCCGATCCGCCCGGTATGACGCGCCCCGTCTGGAACGCGCTGACGATCGTCGTGCCGTACGAGAACGTGTCGGGCTCGACTTCAGTCCGGTGCTGACTCGCGGAATTCGTGAACGGGTCGCTCGAGACTTTGACGAGCGTCGCAGCCGAGCAGATGCAGGTAGTGAAAGCCAGGATCAGCGCTGATCCTAAAACGGTTGCTATCGATCGCATGGTCGACCCATTCACGATAGAAAGTGCCGACCCTTGATTCTGCGATTCAGTGAAGTGCGGAATCGTACCAGCGTTCTAGATCGGCCCTGAATTGCGCCAACGCGGGCTCATGCAAGTAGACCATGTGCCCTGACTCGTAGAATCCGTACGAGATATTGCCCCGCAAAGACGGATCGAGATTCATATGGAGCAACGAGTACTGCGTGCCGAAGAAAGGCGTCGCCATATCGTAGTAGCCGTTCGCTGAAAAAACGCGCAGGTGTGGGTTCTGCGTCATCGCATCGTGCAGGTCCGGAAGCACGTCGGGGACGACCTGCTTGTTGCCGTCGATCGTGTGCGTGAGGTCCCACGCGTTATTGACCTCGAAGCTGAGCTGTTCGTAGGTCAGGTCTGTCTGGTAGTGCAGCACGGATCGGACGTAATCGTTGAACCCAGTGATTTCCGCGTTCGTGTTGGTGGCGTCGTAGTCCGGCGCATCGCCGATCGCCTTGTTGTCGATGCCGACGAAGCGCCCGTCGAGGCGGCCCACAGTCCTGTAGTCGCTTCGCAGCAGTTCCTTTTCGAATTCGCCCGGTTCGACGCGCAGATCGGCGTTGCGCAGATACTGCTCGCTGAGGCCGGTATACGCGTGCAGTTTGCGCACGACGTCGTCGCGTTCCGAAGCGCTGAGCGTCGAGCCCTTGAGCAGCGCGTCACCGTATTCGCCTATCGCGAATTGACGGACTGTCTCGACGAACGGCGCGAGCTGGGCGGGTTTGTTCGGCACCTTGTTGTGATACCAAGCGATCGCGGCCTCGGTCGGCAGATAGCCGATGTAGAGGTCGTCCAAACCATCGCCGTCCAAAAAGCCGGTGCCGAAATTCAACGCGGACGAGAGCAGCACAACGCCGTTGAGATCGGTGCCGCTCTGCTGCAGCATGTTCGCAAGCACGGCCGACCGCGTGGTCCCGTAGGATTCGCCGAATAGGAACTTCGGCGAGTTCCAGCGTCCGTTCTGGGAGAGGTAGCTATCCACGAACCTTTTGAATGCGCGCGCGTCTTGGTCGACGCCGTAGAAATCTTCAGGCCTCGCCGTGGGCGCGAGCCGGCTGAATCCGGTGCCGGGCGCATCCACGAACACGAGATCGGTCTTGTCCAACAAGCTGTACTGGTTGTCGACGAGCTCGTATGGCGAAGGAGGCGTGTTCGCCGCGTCAGTCATGAGCACGCGCTTGGGCCCGAACGACGCCATGCGCAAGAAGACCGACGCTGCGCCAGGACCGCCGTTATAGAGAAACGTGACGGGCCGCCGCGAAAGATCCGTGACGCCGTCCGCCGTGTAGCCGACGTAGAACATGCTGCACGTCGCTTGACCTTGCGCGTCTTTGAGGACGATCGTGCCGGCGGTGGCCGTGTAGGGGATGACGCGACCGTCAAGCGTTATTGTCTGATGAACCGCGGAGTCGCTCGAAGCCGCCGCCGGCGCAGCAGCAGCCGGCGCGCCGCCCTGCGAAGCCGGCATCTCGGCGGCTTGCGCCGCAGAACCGGTGCAGAGCGCGGCCATTAGCGTTGCGATTGCGATAGCCCGTTTCATCGTCAGCTCCGAATCGTGCGAGTGAGACATCATCGCCCTAACACCGAGTCGTACCAGCGAGCGAGGTCGGCTTTGAACTTCGCCAGCGCAGGGACGTGCGCGTAGACCATATGTCCGGATTCGTAGAATCCGTACGTGATGTTGCCGCGCAGCGTCGGATCAAGTTCCATGTGATCCAACGTGTATTCGGTAGCGAAGAATGGCGTGGCCATATCGTAGTAGCCGTTTGCGGAGAAGACGTGCAGCTGCGGGTTCTGCGTCATCGCGTCGTGCAGATCTTGGACGACGTCGGGGAACGGGATCTGGTTCCCATCGATGGCATGCGAGAAGTCCCAATTCGGTCCACTCACGATGTCGTACGCCGTCGGCCGATAGAGCAGATCGGTGTGGAAACCGATGTGGTCGCGGACGTACGCGTTGAACGACGACACGTACGCCGATGCAAGCGCGACGTCGGCCGCATCGTAATCCGGCGCATCGCCCGTGGCTTTGGAATCGATACCGAGGAATCGCGCGTCGAGCCTGCCCGTCGTGCGGTTGCTGTCGCGCATCATCTCTTTCTCGAACTCTTCGGGTTCGATGCGCAGATTCGCCTGAAGGAAGAACTGCGGATTGATGCCGGTGAATGAATACAACTGATAGGCGATCCGGCTTCTCGCGCCATCGGAAAGATCCGCGCCGCGAAGCAGCGCGCGGGCATAGTCGCCGAGCGCAAAGGCACGCGCCGACTGCACGAAGGCGGCGAGATTTGCAGGCCGGTGCGGAACGCGCCCGTGATACCAGGCGATCGCGGCCTCTGTCGGCAGATACCCGTAGTACTCCATGTCGAGCCCGTCGCCGCCGAAAAATGACGAGTAGTTCAGCGCCGACGACAGCAGCACGACGCCGTTGAGATCCACGCCATCTTGCTGCAGCAAGTTCGAGAGCACTGCCGACCTTGTCGTGCCATACGATTCACCGAATAGGAACTTCGGCGAATTCCAGCGATGGTTGTTCGTGAGGTAGCGTTCGACAAATTGCTTGAACGCGCGCGCGTCCTGATCCACGCCGTAGAAATCTTTCGGCTTCGACGTCGGCGCGATCCGGCTGAAGCCGGTGCCCGGCGCGTCGATAAAGACGAGGTCGCTCTTGTCGATGAGGCTGTACCCGTTGTCGACCAACTGATACGGGGCCGGCGCCGTGTGCGTGGCGTCCGCCGTGACGACACGCTTCGGCGCGAACGAGCCCATGCGCAGCCAGATCGTCGAGGAGCCGGGACCGCCGTTGTAAAGAAAAGTGATGGGCCGGTGGCTCAGGTCCGACACGCCGTCTTGGGTGAACGCGGTGTAGAACATATTGCACGAAGGGGCCCCGGTCGCGTCCTTCAACTCGATCGTTCCGGCAGTCGCGGTGTATCGGATGGATCGACCCGCGACCGTGACGCTGTCGTGCACCGACGCATCCTTCGGCGGAGGGGCGGCCGGCGTCGGCGCCGCGGCACGCGCCTGCGCCGAACTGATGACGACGACAGACAGAAAAATACCAGCGAGCGCTGTTCTCACATTCACTCCATGCCGAGGATGGCGTGCGGACGATTGGCGGCGTTCGGGCTTCGAAGTTTCCACCGCTCGGACCTTTGCACCGATGCGTGCACAAAGCCATTTCCGATTGTTGTGCGATACAGCGTGGGCCCGAGCAGCGCGGCCCGTGTCAGTTTGTTGGCAGTGCTCCGACCCGCCGGCGTCTGGGGTGCGCGGCCTCGATTGCTGCGATCTCATCGTCATCCAGCGTTAATGTCGCGGCCGCCGCGTTCGCCTCGACGTGCTCGATGCGCGATGCTTTAGGAATCGCAAAGACTCGTTCGTCCCTGATCAGAAACGCAAGCGCGACAGCTTGAACGCTCACACCGCGCCTCTCCGCGATCTGCGCGATAGACGCGTAGCGCTTCTTCTTCGCATCGATCGTCGGCCTGCCGAGCGGCGTGTAGGCCACGATCGCCGCGCCGTTTTCGCGCGCCCACGGAAGCTCGTGCTCCTCGATCGTCCGCTCTTCGAGATTATAGAGGACTTGATCGCACGTGATACGGTGCGTCCGCAACGCTGCCCCGGCTTCGCGCAGATCCCACGGGTCGAGATTGCTGACGCCAAGCGATCGGGCTTTGCCGGCATCGACGAGCCGTTCGAGTGCAGCCATCGTCTCTTCGATGGGAACGCTGCCCCGCCAGTGCAGCAGATAACAGTCGAGATAATCCGTCCGCATGCGTCGGAGCGACTGTTCACACGCCCGGGCGACGCCCTTGGCGTCGGCGTTTTGCGGCAGCACCTTAGAGACGAGGAACAGCTTTTCACGCGGCACCCCGGCGATCGCTTCGCCGACGATCTCTTCCGATCGTCCGTCGCCGTACATCTCGGCCGTGTCGATGTGCGTGAGACCAAGCGCGATGCCTCGGCGCAGCGCATCGCGATCCGGAAGCGGCCACGTGCCTTGTCCGATGACTGAGACGAGCGGCCCGCCTGAGCCGAACGGTCTACTCGCGACCATCGAGATACAAGTCGAGCTGCGAGAGACAGATGGGCAGATCACGGCGGCCGAATCCGATCCGGAAATGACTATCGCCGAATTCCAGTTCCGCGCTAGGCAGCAGCAAGACGCCGCACGTGCGCACGACGCGGTCGCAGAACGCGGCCGTGCCTTCCGGCGCGAGGTAGCGCACGAGCCCGACAGTTCCGGCTTGCGGACGTCGCCACGCGAAGATGTCTGCCCGACGTTCGAAAAACGCGTCGACGAGCCGGAGATTCTCGACGATGATCTCCAGGTTACGGCGGTGCAGCTCTGTCCTATGGCGCAACGCGACGCCTGCAAGAAATTCGTCGGTCGCGCCGTTGCAAAGGCTGAGATAATCTTTGAGGCGCATCATCTTTGCGAGCAGTTCCCGGTCGCGAGTGACCGCCCAGCCCACGCGGACGCCGGGTAATCCGAACGTCTTGGAGAGCCCGCCGACGGAGACCGCACGATCGTAGAGGCCCGCAACTCCGGGCAGACGTTGCGTGACGTCTTGCTCGATGAAACGGAATATTTCGTCGCAGAAAAGATAGATCTCGGCCGAGCGTGCGATCGAGACGATCTCATCCAGCAACGCCCGGCTCATGAGATAGCCGGTCGGATTGTGCGGAGCTGTCAGCATGATGGCCCGCGTGTTCGTCTGGATCGCCTCGCGAAGAAACTCGATGTCCAACTCCCAGCCGCGCCGTTCATCGCCGCCCCACAGCGTCAGTTCGCAACCGATGCTCTTCGCGATCTCGTAGTGCGACTGGTAACACGGATGGTGGACGATGACATGATCGCCGGGCTTCAGCGCTGACTGCATGAACGCGTAGATCGCTTCCGAACTTCCCGCGTGAAGCAAGACATCGTCTGGTCCGACGCCTTCGAAGAGGGCTGCGACGCTTTCGCGGAGGCCGCGCGAGCCGGCGGCTTCTACGTAGCCGAGCCGCAACGCGCGCCAGTCGACCTCGGCCGCGGGTTCGAGCCGCAGCAGCTCGTCAAGCGTCAGCGCTTCGCAATCCGAGGCGCACAAAAGGAACGGCGCGGTGAATTCGTAGCGCGCGAAATACCGCTCAAGCTTGAACGGTGAAAGCATCATCGCTCGGCCGGCGTCACTGACCGCCTGCCGTCGGACGACGCGCGCACAATTCCAAGCACGTGCCGGCGGGGTCTTCGAAGAAGATCGCTGGGTACGCCTCCATATCTGCCGACGGTTCGATCCTTGCCGCGCCGAGCGAAGCGAGATCGCGTTCCCAGCCCTCCAGCGCGGTTCGAGACGCGACGCGAAACGCTATCCGAGACGCAGTTGGGCGCGTCGCCGGGGCTTCGATCACACCGATGAAAAGCGCGGCGGTGCCGCTCTTTGGATCCTCGTAGTACTCCGCGGCGTTGTACGGCTTGTCGTCGCTTGGCTCGTGCCATTCGCCGTTGGCGTCGACATGTGAGTACTTCTTGCGTGTCAGTCCGAGCATCGGCAGCAGCGCGTCGTAGAATTTTTCGACAGCGCCAAGCGAACTGACCCGAAGATCGATGTGGTCGAAACCGAGAAAATTACTCGCCATTGCCGCCTCCCAAACGCGATCGCTTCCGCGCTGCCGTTTTTACGCCGAGCGCCGAGCAACCTCGCGCCGCAGCCCGGCCTCGCCTTTGCGCATCGACCACTCGTGATTCCAAGCGAGCAACGGTCTCAAGAGCGGCGAGAAAAACCGCAGCCACGGTTTTTCGAGACGCACCTGCCACTCGTATTCCGCATCGACCCCGCTGCCGCGAGCGGAAAGGCGCCAGATGCCTCGCCCGACCAGGTCACCCGTGGAGTCGAGCGTAGATCCGTTCGGGTAGCGCTGATCGACGACCGTGTACGTGAAGCGCAGCGTGTACGGCAATCGCGCGCGGCACGTGCACGCAGCGACCTGTCCCAGCGCATGCTCCCCGCCGGCATGCACGATCGTGACGGCTTTGAATAGTTCAGGCCACCAGCGCGGCAACGCCGCCGTATCTTCGAGGACGTCGGCCACATCGGTCAGCGCCGCATCCTCGATCCGCCAACGACTCAAGAAATCGTAGCGTTGGCCGGGCGCTGTCATGTTTGCGTGGCGATCACCTCTACGTGTACCGGTAGCTCGGGTACCAGTCGCCTCTGCCGCTCGGCAGCAGGTCCAGGAGATTCCAGACCGGCGACAGGAGATCGATCCCGCGATAAGAGTCACTCTTCAGCAGTGCAAATTTCTGGTACTGGTGGCGGACGACTCCCTTCTTGTCCTTGGTGAACACGCTGATCGTGGGCCATTGGTCGCCGTCCGCATCCTCGGCCTCGAAGTCGCGATTGAACGTCGTGCCGAAACTTGACAAGAGTCGGATGTTTTTCCAGCCCCGGCTCTTGCCCCATTTCTGGAACTTCGCGATCGGCGCTTTGGCGACGAGTACGAAATTCGCCCGGTCTTTCACGTGCGGGGCCACCGCGTCGTAGCCGTCCGCCCACATGTTGCACATGCGGCACGGCTTCGTGTCTTTCGGTGCGAACATGAAATGGTAGACGAGCAGTTCGTTCTGTCCGCGCTGGAACAGTTCCGACAGCCGCACTTTGCGGCGGCCGTCATCGAACACGTAGTCTTCTTTTACGATATCGCCGGGAGGCAGGGCGCGCCTCATCGCCGCTACCTTCTCGGCGTGATCGCGCAACGCGATCTCTTCTTTGAGCAGCGCCCGCAGCGACTTTGCGCGCGCGGCGGATTTAGCTGGCATGATTCTCTCTCCGCATTTTCTGAAGGGGCCGACGCCAGTCTGGCCCGCGTGATTCTAAAGGGGCCAGCCGGCCCGCAAGCGATGCGGGCCAAACTCTTATTTGTCCTCCAAACCGGCGGGCGCTAGGCGCGCTAGACGAACCGCGACCGGTGATGGCACACGCCCGTCCATCTCCGCCTCTTCCTTGGCGAGCACCGCCTTGCGAACAACGTGAGCGCCGAGATAGCGGATCGGCTCGGGCGGGAACGCCCCAGTTCGGCGATTCACGAGTCCGCATGAGCTCCACTCGTCCTTTCGCCCGAGCGCAAGGCTTGCAAGGATCTTGCCGCCGACCACGCTCGGACCGACTCCGTTTCCGCTCCATCCTATGCCGAAGTGAACCGCCGCGCTTGGTCCGATCGTTCCGATGACCGGAAGTCCGTCCGTCGAACGATCGATAGCACCGCACCAGTCGTGCGTGACCGGCACGTCAGCTAGCATCGGATAATAACGGCGCAGTTCGCGCGTGACGAGCGCCGCACGTTCTCGATCGCGATCGAGGCTCGGCCCGATGCGGTCTCCGTAGACGAGCCCCCATCCGCCTTTGCCAAAGGCGATCCGGCCGTCGCGCGTCGTTCGATAGTAGCAGACCATCATCTTCGAGTCGGTGATGCATTCCCCACCAGTCCAACCGATTTCGGCGAGCCGGTCCGGCATGGGTGCGGTCGCGACGATGTCGCTCGAGATGACCGCGATTGCTCGACTGAGTTCGGGAACGCCGATGGCCCACGCATTTGTGGCGAGCACGATCGCGCTCGCCGCGATCGAACCTGACGACGTTTCGACGATCAGGGGATGTGCTCGCGAGAACCGCTCGACTTTTGTGTGCTCGAAGATCCGCACGCCTCTGTCGAGCGCAATGCGACGCATCCCACGAACGAGCGCCGCGGGCTGCACGGTCGCCGCACGGCGCTCGAGAACGCCGGCACGGTGCGCGCTTGAACCGGCGCGCTTCGCGACTTCGCCCGGATCGAGACGCGCAAAGGTGCCGGGCGAAAGTGTCTCGGCTTTCGCCACCACCGTCTCCCACGAGTTCTCTTGTGCGGCACTCGTCGCAGTCCATAGCCAGCCTGCCTGAGTGAAGTGCGCGTCGATGCCGTTTCGATCGCAGAACGAACCGATGCTATCGATCGCATCCTCCGAAGCGCGCACGAGCCCGAGCGCTTCATCGGCACCAAACGCCTTGACGAGCGACGGATATTTCGGCCACCAGGAAAGCACGAAGCCGCCATTGCGGCCGGACGCGCCGCCTCCGCAGATGTCGCGTTCGAGCACGGCGACGCGGCAGTCCGGTTCGAGCTCTTTGATGCGCAGGGCCGTCCACAGCCCGACGTATCCGCCGCCTACGATCGCGACGTCGACGCACGAGCGACCGGCAAGCACGGGCGCATCGAGTTCGTCTCGCAGCGATGATTCAAGCCAGAGCGAGCGATGCGGCGGCGCTATTTCGTCCCTACTCATTCCGGGGCCGGACAGGAATGCGCAAGATTGCGATCATCGACATCGCGATCTCGCCGAGTTGATCGGCCGTCTCGAGTCTGACGCGCATCGTACCCGCGCTTCGGCCGCTTCTCGGCGGTTCGAGCGCCACGATCTCGCCCGTCACGTGAAGGACATCTCCGGGGCGTACCGGTCTGACCCAACGCAGTTCATCGATGCCCGTGCCGAGGACGCCGGTCGCCTTGAGAACGCCGCTGTCGACGACCAGGCGCATCGTGATCGCCGTTGTGTGCCAACCGCTCGCCACAATACCTTTGAACGGGCTCGCTGCGGCGGCTTGCCGATCGAGATGCCACGGCTGCGGATCGAAGGACGACGCGAACGCGGTGATGTCGCTCTCGCCCACTTCGAGCGACGCGGATTCAAAACGCTCGCCGATCTTGAAGTCGTAAAAGTAGCGGTCGGCCATCCGCCGCAGTTACAGGTGTCACGTGGGGCGGACCTCTATGGCCCGAAGGGGCCGATTTCACGTCGTTTCATTAGGATCGGCCTCTTCAGACAGGCGGGCGACGAGGGTCTTCTGCGCCAATTCCCAGCATAGATGCGTTATCCTGATATGACCGGCATGCAAGTTCTCAGGCGCCCCGCGCGCGCGATCGCCCTAGTTCTCGTCCTCCTCCTGCAATTCGACGCCGGCCCGGTACTTGCGATGTCCACAAGCAAGGAAATCGCGGAGGGCGCGCGCGAGAATCAGCAGATCGACGCGGAAAGCGTCATCATCAAGGACCCGTTCATCACGTCGTGGGTGAACCAGATCGGCGCGAAGCTCGCGCAGTATCGCGTGCGCCGCGACATCACATTCCGCTTCACCGTGATCCAAGACGCGAGCATCAACGCCTTCGCGATCAAAGGCGGCTGGGTCCATGTGAATATGGGCCTCTTGAATTTCGTGACGTCGGACGATCAGCTCGCGGGAACCCTTGGACATGAAATGGGGCACGTCGAGCTGCACCACGTGACAAAAGCCGACAACGTGAACTCGATCATCTCGATCATCGAAGGCATTCTCTCAATCGTCTCTGGGCCGGCCGCCGTTCTCGGCAGTATCGGCGGTGAGCTCGCGTCCGACAAATACTCGCGCGGCGACGAGCTCGCGGCCGATCACTACGGACTGACCATGATGACAAAAGCCGGCTACGATTCACATTCTGTCGTGGACACGATGCTCGGACTCGGCGCACAAGACCCCGGCCCGGACAGCCGCACCGACAAAGCGTTCTTGGACCACCCTGTGCCCACCGATCGCGTATCGCATCTCTTAGGTTACACGGAGCTCGATCGACCGAGCGCGAGCGTGCTGACCGCTCGCGCCGCGCATGACGTGCTCGAAGGCCGCTTTTCGTATGCGCGTGCCGAACTGCAGCAAGTCGGAGCGCTCGATCCGAGCTCGCAAGTCACGCAGCTAGACCAGAACGTGAACTACGCGCTTCGTAGCGCCGGGGCGCTCGCCGCGCCGGACAGCCGGCTTTCCGCGCCGATCATCACCCCTGGCGATCCAAAGCGCGTCGCCGTCACGTCGGCGCTCCTGGCCGCGCAACACGCCGCCGACGCCGCGCTGCCCGATATCAAAAAACAAGCCGAGGATGGCGATCAAGAACTCAACTCGGTCGAGCAGCAGCTCCAGCGACTATCCAGTGCCGTCGGCGCGCTGCGATTCGCGGATGCTCAAGCGAGCCCCACGCCCGCAGGGTCTCCGCCTGCCGGGTCCCCGCCCGCCGGGCCGCCCCAAATCCTCGTCGCGCTCAATCGCGACTTGTCAGCGGTCGGGAATCTCACGTCGGACGTCTTCGGATCGGCGCCTGGTCTTGTCGCCGGCAATCAGCAGCAGTTGAACGACACGCTCGCGCCTCTGCGCGAGCCGGACTCGCTGACGCCGACGTACGCCAGTCTTCTTCAATACTATCCGGCGATGACGGCCGGCGTTTCTTCTTCCACGACATCCCTTGTGCAGTCCGTGGCCGACGGCCGGGCTGCGGTCGCACAGTTAGAGAACTCGCTTATCGGATTGCGCAGCGTGATCGGGGACTACGCTCCGGACGGCCAGCCCGCGGCGACCCCTTCTCCTCAAACACACGATCAACGCGTGCCGCCGATCCTGGTTCAGCTCGCCAGCGCCGCCGCAAGCGCGCGCGTCGTCGCGGAACGTGCGTCCGACGAGATGTACGCCGCGCAGACCGCTCAGCTGTCCGCGCAGCTGACGATGCTGGATCTGTTCTCGTCTCCCGAGCGCTTCGACGCATACCGGTCGGCAGTCGCCTATCGATTTGCGGGCATCAGCCTTCCTGCGTATTCCGATGCGATCGCCTCCGGCCTATCTCCCGGCGATCTCGGATGCGCGGCCTGGCTCGCATTCGAGACCCAGTCGTCGACCGCGGCAGTCGTGAGCGGCCTGCGCACCTCCGGACAAACGTGCGAAGCTGCCGCGGCGAACAAACATCTGCTGGCGGAATCCATGGAGATCGCCGAGGGTCTGCTCTACGAAGACTACATCGAGGTCCCGCTCACCAAACCAGTCGGAACCTAGTTCGCAAAGCGGCGCGGCGATAGGAAGTCGACGTCGACGCGCGGCGCTTTTTCCTCGAGCAGATCGGCGACCAGTTCACCGACGACGCTTGCGAACTTGAAGCCGTGACCCGAGAAGCCGCCGGCGACGATCACGCGGTCGTCGGCAGGATGCGTTCCGATGGCGAAATGCTCATCCGGCGTCAACGAGTACATGCAGGCGGTGGCGCCGACGAATTCGTCTGCCGCACCGGGCATCCACGCGTTCAGCGCGTGCGCGATGGGATCCGTATCGGCTTTCGTCACCGTCCGGTCGAGTTCGTCGGGCCTCGTGTCCGGCCCGACCGCATGGAATGCGGCCTTTACGCCCTCGCCGAAATCCGGCACGCCGTAAAGCGGATTCGGCAGACCGGCTCGATCGAGCAAGAACGCGGGGCACCGCTCAGGTGAGAAGTCCAACGTCTTCGGACGAAACCACGCTTGCACGTTGCGCTGGACGCGCAGCGGTATGCCGGTTGACGCACTCATCATAGAGAGCCATGGCCCGATCGTCAGCGCGATGCGCCGCGCGCTTACTTCAAGACCGCCGCTCAGTTTCACGCGTATTGTCTGCGGGTCGACCCGTCGCCAATCCGCAGCGCTGACGCCGAATCGCAATTCCGCGCCGGCGTCGACCGCCGTTCCCAAAAACGCGTGCACGGCCCGTTCAGGAAATACGACTCCGCCGGCTCGCTCGAAAACGCCGACCTCGCCGTCGTGCGGTCGCATCATGGGAAAGCGGCGTCGGATTCCCTCCGCATCGAGAATTTCGACGTGCAAGCCGTGGCGCTTCGCGCTCGCCGTGGACCCGGTGATCACTTTGCTAGCTGGATCGCCTGTGAGCAGGATCCCGGTGAGGGTCACGAGCCGCTCACCGGTCAAGGTCTCGAGTTCGCGCCAGAGGTCGTATGCCCGCAGCAGCAGCGGCACGTAATCCGCGTGTTCGAAATAGGCCTGGCGTATGAGGCGCGATTTTCCGTGCGAGGCTCCGAGGCTGTGCGCGGGACCATGACGCTCGACACCGAGCACGGACCAGCCGCGACGCGCGCACTGGGCGGCGACCGCGCTGCCCATAGCTCCAAGGCCGATCACGACGACGTCATAGACCACGCGCGGCGTTTCGTAGGGCCGCGGACGAACTCCGGCAGGGCGCGTCTTGACACCCGTGAATCCTCAGGTGAACGTGCGGCTCGTGAGTCGTGCGTGCGGATGCCCTCGTAGTTCAGCGGATTAGAATGCCGCGCTTCGAACGCGGAGGTCGGGGGTTCGACTCCCTCCGAGGGCGCCAGAATACAATAGACACGCTTTCGTCATCGCCTGCGCTTTGCGAGCCGAGCATTGACAACTTCTCTTGTGTGTGCGCTGTCCGTCGCCGCCGCGTTGAGTGCGGCGCCGATCACGTCTGCCGTGACGCCGCCAGTCGCGTCCGGCCCGCAGGCGGTCCAGTACGTGCAAGTGCAGTATCGCAACGAAGTGCTGAACAACGGCCGGCCAAACGTGGCCTCGACCTTCGTCAAGTCGGCGTTGCAAACGGCAGCGCGCCAATTCGTAGCGAACCTGCTGCAGACCGCACTCTCGCACGCCAACCCGGTGCTCGGCTTCATCGCGCAGCAGATCTCCTCGAGGGCGCAGGCGAAGCTTGCGAGTAGTCTCGCCCCGCGGCCGACAACGCATTTCGAAGCCGCGATAGACGTCAAACCGGAATTTCAGGCGACGACGACCGTGGCCACCGATCGTACACGCACTGACCTCGGTGACGTGTCCACGATCATCCAATGCGACTTGCGGAAGGTGATCGTACTGGACAATGCCGACAAGACGTATTCGGTCACGTCATTCGACCAAGCGGAGACGGAGGAGCAATCGCAGCAGTTGACTTCAGGTTTTGATTTCTTCGCGGCGTCGCTCGGCGGCCAGCCCGGCGATTCCGCAACGACCACGGTTTCGCCCCAACCTGACGATGGCGCAGCGACGATAGCCGGAATGACCGCAAGGCATGCGATCTTCTCGCTATCGTCAAACGGGAGCGGCAGTGGCCAGAAGACCGACCTCTGGTACGCGGATGTGCCGGTCGCCGACCACTGTTCGCTCGACTCGAAAAGCGCGCAGACAGGACCGAGCCCCACGAGCGCGGGCGATGCATCGAAAGTGCGCGTGCCGCTACGCAGCGTCGAATGGTCCGAGGTCCAGATAGGTGCTGGCGAAGACGCCCCGACTCCGGTAGTTACCGTCGCGCCGTCCAACTACATGGATCCGATGCTCAAGCGGCCGGGATTCGCGTGGCTCGAGACGACATCGGTCGTGCAGCTGCCGTACGATCCTGCGTTCTTCGACGTGCCGGTGGGATATGCGCTCGTGACGCCGGCACCTACCGATACGCCGTCACCGGCACCGACGGATACACCATCAGCGACACCGACGCCAAGCGCCTCACCGGCCGGCGCACCGCGTTGATCGCATAGCGCGGCGTCGTGGCGGATCTGTTGCGTTCGTCGCTGCTCGCGGCGGCGTCCAACCAGCGTCTCAATCGTTTCGTCTCCACTCACGGCCGACGATTTGGCGCGGATCGTTTCGTCGCAGGCGAGACGGTCGACGAGTTCATGGAAGCGGTCGCTCTCCTGAACCGGCGCGGTTTTCGCGTTGCCGCGGGTCTGCTCGGCGAAGACGTCCGCACGGCCGAGGACGCGCGCGCGGCCGCGACCCAGTATCTGGCGATCCTCGACCGCTTCGCGCGCGACCGCGCCAATGCGAATGTCGCGCTCAAGTTGACGCATCTCGGGCTTGCGATTGATCCTGCGCTCGCTTTCGAAAATGTCTCTGCTGTGGCGGACCGTGCGGCGACGGTCGGAAATTTCGTGCGCATGGACATGGAGCAATCAGCGCACACGCAAGCAACTCTGGATATCTATCGACGTCTGCGGGGCGGGGGCGTTAACAACGTGGGGGTCGTGCTGCAGGCGTATCTCTACCGATCCGAAACCGACCTCTCGTCCCTCGCAGCGCTTGCGCCGAACGTGAGATTGGTGAAAGGTGCGTATCTCGAACCGCCGAGCGTCGCATACGCAAGCAAGCGCGAGGTCGACGATCGCTTCGGCAACCTCATCGAGATGAGTCTGGAGGGCGGCGGCTTCACCGCGATCGCCACGCATGATGACGCGATCATCGAGCGTTCGATCCGCTTCATCCGCGATCGCGGCATCGCGGCCGGATCGTATGAATTCCAGATGCTTTTCGGCGTCCGGCCCAAACTGCAGGATATGCTTCTTAGCCAAGGCTTTCCGGTTCGGATCGCCGTGCCGTTTGGATCTCAGTGGTTCCCCTATTTCATGCGGCGGTTGGCGGAGCGCCCTGCCAACGTCTTCTTCTTCTTGAAATCGATGTGGCGCGGATGAATCGTCCGCGCACGTCGGGTATCGTTTGCGCGAGCCTCACCCCGCTCGACGACTCCGGCCGGCCCTGTCTTGGGCTGCTGGCCGACCATTGCCGCTGGCTGCTCGCTTCAGGTTGCGACGACGTCCTTCTGCTCGGCACGACCGGCGAAGCGAATTCGTTCACGCTCGAAGAGCGCATCGAAATACTCGAACGCGTGCTCGAGGCGGGAATCTCTCCTTCCAGGCTCATGGTGGGAACGGGCTGCTGCGCCGTGGGCGATAGCGCCCGGCTGACTCGGCACGCACTCTCGGTCGGCGTCAACCGCGCGCTCGTCCTGCCGCCCTTCTACTATAAGGGCGTCCACGACGCCGGCGTCATCGCTTCATACTCGCGCATGATCGAGACTGTTGCCGATGACGCTCTCCGCTTCTACATCTACAGGATCCCGCAACTCTCCGGTGTGGACACGGGAGCCGCTGTTATCCGAGAGCTTCGCGATCGCTATCCAGCGACAGTCGCCGGCGTCAAGGATAGCTCAGGTGACAAAGTTGGAACGATTGCGTTGTGCGAAGAATTTGGCGGATCCATCGACGTGCTCGTTGGCACGGAATCGTTCTTGCTCGAGTGTCTGGCTGCAGGCGCATCGGGTTGTGTTACAGCCACCGCGAATGCGCATCCGGCGCCTATCTGTCAGTTGTATGCCGAACGAGGGCAACCATCGGCGCCCGCATTGCAGACCCGTGTTGCGGCAACCCGCTCGGCGTCCGAGTCAAAGCCGATGATCCCGGGCCTCAAAGAATTCACGGCTCGTCGGACGGGCGATGCTAGGTGGCGCAATGTCCGCCCGCCGCTTGTCGCCTTAGATTCAGGCGAGACGGGCGGACCCTTCACGCCTGAACCGTGATCGTCAATCGGCGATACGTAGCCGTGCACCGTCGCGCCGCAAGTCTTCGATGCGCTGACGAGCGAGTTGCATGAGCACGTCGCCCGTGGCTGCGCTGATCTCTTCTTGCTGGTTCATATCCGCACACCCCAGCCGCCGAAGATCGAATCGCTTGCGCCGGTCGGAATTCTCACGAGATCCGTACGACTGCGGTCGAGCGCGTCCGGCGTATCGAGGATATGTATGACTGTTGCTGATCTCGTGCGTTCCATGGTCCCTCTCCCTTGTAGTAAGTAACCTGCAATCAGTTTACACCAGTGACGGTAACCTGTCAAGCATTATTGCCAGAATTCACATATAGATAGAATGGCAAGATTGTCTTGATTTGTAACCACTGTAGCGTTATAATAAGTTCGATGGATAAACCCGGGACAGTGGCGGACCGGCTTGGCGACAAGCCCGCCGATGGGAAACTGCGCATCGTGCATGCCTTCATGAACACGCGTAACGGCGACGGACGTGAAGACTTACCAAATCCAGACGCTCTGCGCGACTGGCTCGCTCGGCACGAACTGATCTCGGCTCGTGCTCGACTGAACAATGCAGATCTCGAGCAGGCGCGAAGCGTCCGCGATGCGCTCGTCCGCCTCTCAGCGGCACGTCAGTCCGGGCGGCAAGATATCGACGCGATCGAGACGCTGAACCGCGCGGCGCGCAGGGCACAAATGGCGGTGACTTTCGACGCGGACGGCCGAGGCCAAGTTCGCCCGCTCGCGCCCGCGTCCGACGGGGCGCTCGGTTCGATCATCGCCATCGTCTTTGAAGCGATGAACGACGGCACGTGGGATCGGCTGAAGATATGCCGCGACGCCTCGTGCGCGTTCGCTTTTTACGACCGCTCGAAAAACCACTCCGGCACGTGGTGCGACATCGCGGTCTGCGGCAACGTCGCAAAAGCGCGGTCGTTTCGCGCGCGCCACGCAAAGCACGGCTAGAGCATTCCAAGGTTGCCGTGCGGAATACGCCGGCATGAAAACCGCAATCGCTCTCGCGCAAATAGCCGTTGCCTGCGTGTCCATCAGTTGCATGACGGCTGCCTCCGCCTCGTCAGAGACACATACGGTCACTGGTATTCCGCTCGATGCGCCCTGGAAGGTCAAGATCTATGACCTGGCGCGTTCCAAGTTCAAGCATCCCGCATGGGGCTGGCAGCATAGCGAGCGCAACTACGATGTCGCTTTGCGTTTGGCTCACGGCGACCACCTAAACGTCGACACAGACGTGTTGTTCGCGGCGTGCTTCCTGCACGACATGGCGGCATTTCCGCCTTATGCCAAATCAGGTGTCGAACATGGCGATCGCGCGGCACAGGAAAGTGGAGCGGTACTTCGCGCCGCCGGATTTCCGATGCAAAAGCTGGCCGCAGTGCAGGCGGCCGAGCGCGGCCATATGTACTATCGCGATCCTGGTAACAGGCCCGAAGCAATCGTTCTCCACGACGCCGACTCACTCGACTTTCTCGGCGATATCGGCGCCGCACGCATGATCAGCTTGACCGGCGAAAGCGCCGCCGATTTTCGCTCGGCCATCGGCTCGTTACGCAGTTTCTTGCACGACATTCCGCCGCGCTTGATCACAAAAACGGCACGCACGATCGGCGCGCAGCGAAGCGCCGAGCTCCGTCGATATCTCGACGATCTATCGACCGAGACGTTTGCTGAGAAACTTATCTGACGCGCGCCTCGCAAAGCATATGCGCGCCACGCAAAGCATTCTGAAGGGGCCGACTTTACGTCGGCCCGCGTTATATAAGCCGGGCCGACACAAAGTCGGCCCCTTCAGCTAGTTCGCGCCGCGCGGCGGCGGCCGACGAGGTAGACCGCCATGCCGCTGCCGATCATCAATACGGTCATGCCGAGCACTTTTATCACCGCAAGCGCCTTGTGCGGTTCGTCATCTGCCGGGAAAGCCGACAGCACCATCGAGATGGCCGTGGTGGCGAACCCGATGACACCGGCCGCGGCCACGGTCCAGCGGCCGCCGGGAATCCGAAGCGGGTCCGGGCCGCGCGGATCCACATATAGCTTGATCGCCGAAGCGAAGAGGAATAAAAACGGCACCATGGTGATGAGCACGGTCGTACTGACGAGGACGTCGTAAGCGCCCTTCACGGTGGTGCCGCCTTGGCCGAGGAAGATGAACACCGCTGCGATTCCGGCTTGGGTCAGGATCGCGACGACAGGCGAACCCCAACGCGGATGCAAGCAACCGAATATCGGCGGAAGAAACCGGTCTATGCCCGCGACGAACGGGATGCGCGCCACGGCGCCAAGCCAAGCGCCTGCGCTGCCTAGGCAGCTTATGGTGACGAGTATCGCGGCGATCGGCGTTAGCCATGCCAATCCGAGACGGCTCGCCGTGATGCCGATCGTCTGCATCACACCGGACGAAGCGTCGACTGAGGTTGCCGGCAGCGCGGAGAGCACGCTCGCCGTTCCGGCGATGTAGATCGCGGCGATGACCGGCGCGGCAAGCGCCAGGCCGAGCGGAATCGACCGTCGCGGGTTTTTGATTTCTCCCGCCATGAACGACGTCGCTTCGGGTCCTGTCCACGCGAATGCGATCACGGACCAGAAGATGAGGTCCTTGAAATGAAAGTTCAGGCGCATCGTCGACGCGTTAATAGACGTTGCGGGTCCGAACTTCATCCACGCGATCGCGCCGAGAGCGATCAGCAGCATCGTCGCGATCCACCGGCCGAGCGCGCCGATGTTGTTCAGCCATTTGCCGACGGCGAGTCCGTAGACGTTCAGGATCGTCGCCAATCCGAGGCCGGCGATCGCAACGGCGATGTAGTACGACGGCGAGGCCGCGAGAATGCCGCCGCTCGTACCGCTGATGAAGAGCGCGTTTCCGGCTGTGAAATACAGCAACGCCGGAAAATAAGGTAGATTGCTTGCCCAATACGTCCAGCCGGTTATGAAGCCGGCGAAAGGCCCGAATGCACGCTTGCTCCAGACGTAGAGACCGCCTTCGTCGGGATGATGCGCGGAAAGATAGACCACGACGAGCGAGAGCGGCAAGAACATCGCGACGCCGCCGATGAGCCAGACGACGAGCGATGACGGACCGGCTGCCGCCGCGGTGGCGACCCACTGAAAATTTGAGCCGGCGATGACGAAGAACAGCACGACGTCGCCGAGGCCCATGGCGCGCCGCAATTCCGGGACTTCGGTCGCTGCACCAGCCCCGATTGCCGAAGCCGTCCCCTCAGCGTTGACTGAAGTGCGCCTGGATGTAGTCCATCCAGTGTTCGTATACGTCGAGCGTGCGAACTGGATCGGACGGGAAGTGGCCCGGAATCGGCCAGACGCGCAAAGTCGCATCCTTGTGATTGTCGCGCAGCGCACGCCAGTACATGGATGACGTCGCGAACGGATCGCGATTGTCGCCCACGTCGGACAAGATGAGCACCGGTGTGGTGACATCCTTGACGTAGGTGATTGCGGACGCACGGCGCCATTCCGCGGCGTTTCCTGCGACATACGGTGAACCATGGAAGAGCGCGGCATCCGATTGGCTGTCGTCGGCGACGCCGTAGTCCGTGGCCCAATCGTTGACCGAAGCACCCGAGACGGCCGCGCTCCAAACGTGGTATTTCGAGATCATCCACGCCGTCATGATCCCGCCGTACGACCAGCCGGAGACGGCGATGCGTTTGTCATCGACTATGCCACGCGCGCGGACCGCGTCCACAGCGGCCATTATGTCCTTGCCGGGACCGTCTTCAGGATCATAGAGGACGCCGCGCATATAGGCCAGGCCGAGATTTGTGCTACCACGATAGTTTGGCTCAAGCACCAGCCAGCCGCGCGCCGCCATCAGTTGCGCAAACGAATCAAAGCTGCGCACGGACGCACTCGTGGGTCCGCCATGGACCTTCAAGACGAGCGGGTAGCGGCGATGCGGGTCAAAACCCGGCGGCGTGTAGAGCAATGCGTCGCCCGCGATTCCCATCGAGGTCGCGAAGTCAATCGTCTGGGCGTCGGCGAGATCGAGTCCTTCGGCCGCCCGGTTATAGTCGGTGATCTTTTGCGGAGCGCCGTCCTTTGCGCGCACATATAGTTCACTGGGCTGCTTAACGCCGCTTCCGACGAACACCGTGGTCCCGTCGGCTGCGACCGCGCCCACAAGCGATGATGCGACGCGCAGGCCGCCAAAGTCAAGATTCGCGCTCGTGCCATCAAGCGTCCGCGCGAGCACGACGTTGGACGTATGATCGTCCGTCGCCACGAACATTCCGCTCGAATCCGGCTGCCACGCCGCATCACCGACGTAGCAATCGCAGTTCTTTGTGATGGAGACGCCATCGCCGCCGGACGGTGACGTCACGTACATCTCGACTTGGTTCGATTGACTATCACCCACGGAATAGCTGTACGCGATGTGCTTGCCGTCGGGCGAAAACACGGGCCCGCTTTCCCACACGTCGTGATCGGTCAACTTTGTCCGGCCGCCGGACGACACATCGACGAGTTCGATATGCGAGATGTATGAGTCGTTGAGAATCGCATTCGGATTGACGGTATAGGCGAGCGTCTTGCTATCCGGCGACCACGCAAGATTCGAATCGCTCGCATCGCCAAAAGTCAGCTGCTTCGGCTTTCCGCCGTCAGCCGGTACGACGAAGACGTGCGATGGACGGGGTGCGGAGTGAGCGACGATCGGTTCCGTCGTGAAGACGAAGCTGTCGCGGAAACGGTCTGCGCCGCTGCGCTTGGGCTTGGGGTCCGCGGCTGCGTACGCGATGGCGCTTCCGTCAGGCCGCCACGTGTACTCTTGCACGCCGTCGCCCGCCGACGTTATCGGTTTGGCGTCGCCGCCGTTCAACGGCATCACCCACACCTGCACTGCGGTGTCGTCGCCGCTGCCGGCGTCTGCGAGAAACGCGAGCTTCGAGCCGTCAGGCGAAAAGGAAGGCGCGTCGACATCGTGTCGATCGTGAGTCAGCGTGCGGCGCGCATGCGTGGTGAGATCGACGAGATCGATGTCGGTCGTGGTGGTATCGTCGTCCCAATTGATCCGCGAAACGACGACTGCGGCGAACTTGCCATCGCGCGAGATAGCCGGCGCCGACAAGCCCACGAACGACCGGAAATCTGAGGATTGGAGCGTGCGCGCTTGCGCTCCGCTCATCGCACAAAGCGACAAAACGGCGGTGCCGATGAGAAGTAGAAAAAGCCGGCTCACTCGTCTAGCCATGTCAGCGCTCCACGTTCGACGCCGCGAGCATCGGCCGCCTTCGCAGGTTTTCGCGACATAAATATGCATTATTGCGGCCGCAACGAAGGTCGTGCCGCGTTGCGCTTCGTAACACGCGGGATTGCTCGGAGGAAACGCATGCAATCGTTGATCGCGATCATTTTCGCTTTGTTCTCGCTGGGCGCCGGCGCGTCGCCAGCCCCGGCGGCCGCTCCCTCGCCGACCGTTTCGGCGCCCTCCCCAAAACCCACGGCGACGGCGGCCGCACCAAAGGCGTCGCCCACGCCGTCCTCGCCTTTCGCAAGCATGAAATGGCGTGAGGTCGGCCCGGCGGCATCCGGCGGCCGTGTGGCCGCGGTCGCGGGCAGCGCGACCGATCCGAATCTCTACTATATCGGCGCGGCAGGCGGCGGCGTCTGGAAATCCGATAACGGCGGCGTCACCTGGGATCCGGTTTTCGACGATCAGGATGTTCAGGCGATCGGCGCCGTCACGATTGCGCCGAGCGATGACAAGACGGTCTGGGTGGGAAGCGGCGAGACGAATCCGCGCAACGACGTCATGCTCGGAACCGGGATATTCAAGTCCGTAGACGCGGGCAACTCGTGGACGAAGATGGGCCTGACGGATTTGCGTACCATCTCGCGCATCGCGATTGATCCCAAAGATGTCAATCACGTGGTCGTGTCGGGCATGGGTGATCTTTTCAAGGACAGCCCGGCGGGCGGCATCTACGTCACGTACGATGGCGGCAAGACATGGACGCATTCGCTCTACGTCGGGCCGTCGAGCGGCGGCTCTGACCTCGCGATGGACATGAAAGATCCAAATGTGGTCTACGCCGGCATCTGGCAGTTCCGGCGCCAACCTTGGATCGCTGCAAGCGGCGGCCCCGATGGCGGACTTTACAAGTCCACGGACGGCGGCAAGAGTTGGACGAAGTTGACGGGGCAAGGTCTTCCGACGGGAATCACCGGGAGGATCGGGCTCGCGATCGCGCCGAGCGATCCCACTCGCGTGTATGCGCTGATCCAAAGCAGCGACGGTTTCTTGTATCGTTCGGACGATTCGGGCGCGACTTGGACCATGGTCAACCACGATACGCTCGTCGATCAGCGGCCGTTCTACTTCAGCCATCTTGCCGTCGACCCAACCGATAAGGATCATGTGTTTTCCGTCTCCGAACAGGCGTCTGTCAGCAAAGACGGCGGCAAGACGTTCAAGGCGATCGCCAATCAAGTCCATGTCGATTATCATGCGATCTGGATCGCGCCCAACGACCCCAAGCGCATCATACTCGGTGAGGACGGCGGTGCACCGATCTCAGTCGACGGAGGCGCGAACTGGTTCTTCTCGCGCAACTACGCGATCGGCGAGATCTACCACATCGCCGCGGACGACGCCACGCCGTACAATGTCTGCGCTGGCTTCCAGGATAACAGCGGCTGGTGCTGGCCGTCGAACAGCCGCGACTCCGATGGCATCACGAACGAATACACCACGCCGGAAGTGGGCGGCGACGGGCAATGGCTCGTGCCCGATCCGGCGAACCATGACTACGTCTGGACCGATTCGCAAGACGGCGCCGTGAGCATCTGGATGAACTCCAGCAAGATCAGTTTCAGCGTCGCACCAGATCTTACGTGCTTCAACGGCTTCGCGATCGACAAGTGCACGTACCGCTTCAACTGGGATTCACCGATCGCGTTTGCGCCATGGGATCCGCACATGGTCTGGTATGGCGGCAACGTCGTCTTCCAATCGCGAGACGAAGGGCGGCATTGGCTGCCGATAAGCCCCGATCTTACACTCAACGTAAAATCCCACCAACAGCCGTCGGGCGGGCCCATCAATTTCGACGTCACCGGGGCCGAGACGTCGGATACGATTTTGGACATCGAGGGCTCGTCCGTCAAGCGCGGCGAGATCTGGGTCGGCACCGACGACGGTCTCGTCCAGTTGACACGCGACGGTGGGAAACATTGGGTGAACGTCACGCCGCCGGGCGTGCCTCCGTTCGGTCGAGTCGAGGCGATCGCTCCATCCACGAGCGTTGACGGCACCGCGTTCGTGGCGATCGATCGCCACTACAGCGGCGACTACGCACCGTACGTCTTCAAGACGAGCGACTTCGGAAAGACGTGGACGTCGATCTCGGCCGGTCTCCCGCAAGATCAGTCCGCGCGCGCCGTGCGGCAGGATCCGGTCAATCCAAGCATCGTCTATGCGGGCCTCGAGCGCAGCATCTGGATCTCATTCGACGGCGGCCGCAGTTGGAAGAGTCTCCAGAGCAATCTTGCGCACACCGCGGTCTTCGATATCCGGATACAGCCACGATTCGACGATCTGATCATCGGAACGCACGGGCGCTCGGCTTGGATAATGGATGACATCCGGCCGCTTCAGGAACTGGACACCGCGAAGCGAGCCGGACACTACGTCTTCCAACCGCCGGTCGCATATCAATACAACAACACGGAAAAAGCGGAAGGCACGTACAGCGAGTATGCCGCTCCAAATCCGCCGACCGGTGCTCTCATCGACTTCTTCCAGTCCAAAGCCGGCGGCAAAGCACCTGTAGTCGACATCTTCGACGCGCATAGTCGGCTTCTGCGCAGCTACGCGGGTTCTCATCCTGTCGGCACCAGCGGCAAGAAAGTACCCTGGATCAAGAATAACGCGGGTGTCACGCGCTTTGTCTGGGATTTCTCGGAGACGCCTATCACCCCGTGGTATGGAGCCGCGAACAAACGCGCTCGCCTCCCGAACATCAGCGGTTCGGTCATCCCGGGTTCGTACACGGCGCGCGTGACCTTCTCCAACGGGCTTCGGCTTTCGCGCTCTTTTGCAGTCCGACCCGATCCCGATGCACCGTGGACGCAAGCCGACTACCAAGCGCAGTACGATTTCTCGGAACACGCGCTTTCGATGTTGGACAATATGAATAAGGGATTCAACGCGATCGACGCGCAGGTCGCGCGCCTCAACAAGATGGGGTCGCCGAGCGCGAAGGCGCTGGCGCAGGAAGGCGTCGCCGTTGAGAACTCGCTGACCGCAAACTACAAGAACGATGAAGACGGCATCATGTTCCCGCCGAAGGTCTACGAGTATCTTGAAGGATTCGTATTCGGCTCTGGTTCCGGCCCGCTTTTGCAGACGCAAGTACAAGCCGCCAGGCTGATAGCTCCGCAATACGCGGCTGCGATGGCAAAGGTCGACGGATGGCTGTCGCGCGCAAAGGCGGTGCGTTGAACGACGTTCGGCCGATCTCGCGCGCCGACGTCGAGGCGGCGCGCGAGAGGATCGCGGGAACCGTACTGCGCACACCGCTCGTCAAGCTCCAAGTGGACAGCCCCGGCCGCGAGATCTACCTGAAGCTTGAAAATCTCCAGCCCACCAATTCATTCAAGATCCGCGGCGCCGCCAACGCCGTGGCGAAGCTCTCGCCCGAAGAGCGCTCGCGCGGTGTCTGGACGATCAGTGCCGGCAACGCCGGTCAGGGCGTGGCGTACGCAGCCCGAGCCGCCGGGATTGCAAGCACTGTGGTCACCATCGACACCGCTCCCGACACGAAGGTCGCGCGCATGCAAGCCCTCGGCGCGCGACTCGTGAAGGCGCCGTTCGACGCATGCTGGCTCGCGATGGAGCGGCGCGCGTTTCCGGGTGTTGAAGGCACATTTATCCACCCGTTCGATGATGATGATTTCATCGCGGGCAACGCGTCCATCGGACTGGAGATCCTCGAAGATCTGCCCGATGTGACGACTGTGCTCACTGCCTTCGGCGGCGGAGGTCTCATCGCGGGCGTAGCATCGGGCTTGCGTGCCGGCGGACGTCCGGATGTGCGTGTTCTTGGCGCTGAACCTGCGACCGCCGCGCCGGCACATCTATCGTTCGAGCGCAATGCCGCATCGGAATTTACGGCGTGGGAGCCGAGCTTCGTCGACGGCGCGGGAGGGAAAAGCGTCTTCCCGCGCATGTGGGAACGCATTCGCGATATCGTGACCGGCTCGATTGTCGTATCGCTCGAAGAGACGAGGCAAGCGATGCGGCTGCTTGCGGAAAGCGCCCGCGTGATCGCCGAGGGAGCTGGGGCGCTTCCGGTGGCGGCGGCACTCTCGGGCCGTGCCGGTACGGGGCGGATCGTGGCGGTCGTATCGGGCGGCAACGTCGATCTCGCGAAGTTCTGCCAATTGATCGACTCGCCCATCTCCCCGTAACCCCGTAGTAGGGCAAGCATCGCTTGCCCGAAGGACCTTTCATCAATTTAGGAATGCCGCTCAGCCGCGTCTAACCCCATGTCGTGGGTCATCGGTTCGTTCGGTCCTTCTTCCGTTTCTGGCTATTCGTACGGGCGGCCGCACTGTGCGCTGCGCTGATAACTCCTGCGCTCGCGGGCGACGTAGGCGATTTGAAGGCGATCGTCGTGAGCGCCGCCGGAACGCCGATCGCCGGCGCGGCGATTGGTTTGATCGGTTCGGGCGGACGATATACTTTCACATCCGACGGACAGGGCCGGTTCGGTGGTTCGATCGCGGCTGGGACCTACGTGCTGTCCGCGCACGCCCCAAAATTCATGCCCGTCTCCGCGATCACGATATACATCTCGCCCGACCGCGTCACGGCGGTCGACGTCACGATGACGCTGTCGCAAGCGTCGTCGATCGGCGTCTTGGATCGAGTCACGGTGAATGGAGCTGAGGCGGTCTCGACTTCGCCGTCTCACGTCGTCTCCATCAATGCCAGAGATGCCGCAGCGCGCGCCGTGTCGCGCGCTACCGACATGATCGGCGACGAACTATCCACGACGATCGTCCCCGTCGCGGGTGGCGGATTTAATGCGCCGGCTGCCGTTGCATTGCGCGGACCAGATCCGAGCGAGACGCTCATTGAAATTGACGGTCATCAGGTCAACAACGGCAATTCTGGCGCTTTCGACGTGTCGCTGCTGGACCCGGCGGACTTGCAGAGCGTGCAGATCGTCTACGGCATCGCACCGACGTCGTTGTTCGGTCCAGATACGCTTGGCGGCGCCGTGAACATCGTCACGCTCGAGCCGACGCAGTTGCCTCAGTCACTGCTCCGCTTTTCTGCGGGATCGTACGGCACGATCGGCCAGACCGCTCAGACGACGGGCACGAGCGGCGACGTCGGATACGCTCTTTCGATCCATCGGATCACGTCGACAGGGGAAATCCACGAATTCCCAATCGCGACAGATAGTGTCGATGGGTTCGTCGGCGACGGATCGGATGCTACCTCGTCGATCGTCAAACTGCGCTACAGCTTAGACCGAGGCGCGGGCTTCGTCGGAGTTTCGTTGCGCGACCAGTCCGTGTATCGCGACCTTTCGGCTGTCCTCACGGGCATCGGCAGCAGCGTTCAGAGCGGCGCGGGCTCCGCGCTGCTCGGACATAATTCCGCCTACGGTTTCGACGCGCAGCTTCCCGTCGGAAAACTGGCTGCCGATGGCGCTGCCCGGACGACCGCGCTATTCAGACACCTCACTTCGCTCGTCTCCCAATCATCTGAAGGCGCCGCTCAGACCGCATCGCCCTTCCTTTACAACAACCGCGATGTCATCACCGATGACACGCTCGAACTCACACATCCGCTCGAGCGCGGCGTGCTGACGTTCAAGTTCGCGGCGCAGAGCGAGAATCTCGCGACCGACTACGTGCCCGGCGCTGTCAGCTCGGACAGCGTCGGGTCGCGCCCGGTCGCAGCCGCGGTCAGGGCTGCTGCATCGCCCGATCCCGGCACGGGCATTCAACCCACGACGTTTGGACAGACGTCGCATTCGCTCGGCGCGCTGTACGCATGGGATACCACTGCGAAGCTGCACTACTCGCTTGCGGCATACCTGAGCGATTACAGCACGTTCGGACGCAGCTTCGACCCTCGCACGGGCTTCGTGTGGACGCCGAATCCCGAATCGGCGTTGCGCGCCTCAGTAGGTACGACGTTTCAGTCGCCGCAGCTGCCGTCGCTCTACGTGCCGCCCGTCCTGCCGCCGCCATCGAACGGCTATATCAGCATCGGCAACCCTCATCTCGAGCCCGACCGAGCAACCGAGTACGACCTCGGCTACGATCACTATTTTACTTCGGCGCAAGATTCACCAAACGTCAGTATCGATCTATACCGCTCGAACCTGCACAACGCGATCACGCAGTACATCCCGCCGACGACCTGCCAGACGCCGCCGACTGGTCCGCCGCCATGTTTGAGCTATCCGATAAACGCGGGCGCGCAAGTCTATACGGGCGCTGAAGCGCGCGCCGTCGTGCCGCTGCGCGGCGAGGTAGCGCTTCGAGCGGGTTACGGAGTCGACAGTGTCTACCTCCCGCCGTCAGGCGAACAGACTTTGGGAGTGCCGCTGCACAAGGCGACGCTTTCGATAGAAAAGGATGTTCACGCGCCTTTCGCCTGGTACGCTGGCGTCGTATGCGAAGGCCCCTACAACGAACTGAATCGGCCGCCGTATGCTACGCTCCAGGCCGGCGCGACGTTGCACCGGCACGACTTCGACATCGGCGTATACGGTTCGAACCTGACCAACGTCTACGATGACAAATTCACGCGGCTAGGTGGAGGCGTACCGTTCGGGGACGCGTTTCCTCTAGCTGGCAGAGTTGTGACGATCGCCGTTACCCTCCACCGATAGTCGTCTCCGTAGTAGGGCGAGCATCGCTCGCCCCGATGTTTCACCGTCCGTTATGGACGGTAAAAGTAACGGAATCGGATTTCTTGGCAGGATCCGGAAAGGCGGTTTGACTTGGACACGGCATTGGCCATCGCCCGACTTATCATCGGTCTCGGCATTTTCGCGCACGGCGCGCAGAAGCTGTTCGGGTGGTACGGCGGCTATGGGATCAAGGGCACGGGCGGCTTCATGGAAACGCTTGGATTTCGCCCGGGCACGGTCTTCGCCACGCTATCAGGATTGGGTGAAGCCGGCGGCGGCATACTGACGCTGCTCGGATTGTTGAACCCGATCGGCCCGGCGCTCATCGTCATGGTCATGATCACGGCGATCGGATCCGTGCACATCACCAAGGGCTTCTTCACCTCCAACGGCGGCTGGGAACTCAACGCGATGTATATCGCAGGGGCGGTGCTCATCGCACTCGTCGGACCTGGTGCATATTCGGTCGACTCCGCCGCGGGCATCACGTTTCTCGCCGGATCGCAGATCGCTTGGATCGCACTTGGTACCGCGGTCGTCATCGCGCTGTTGAACCTGACCATGCGCCGCGCGGCACCCGCTGAACAAAAGACTGCTTAGCCCGCATTTCGATCTGAAGGGGCCGATTATCTGAAGGGGCCGATTATCTGAAGGGGCCGATTTTATATCGGCCCCGTTTTGGATTGTGAACCGCCGGGCGGGACTTAGCGCGACTGCTTCCGTACTACCGACTATGACACGATCGAATCGCATCGCGATCGCTATCGCGTGCTTGTCCTTTTTTGTAGCCGCGACGCGCGTACCCGCGACTGCCAATCCGACTCCGGCGCCGTCACCGAGTCCGACCCCGGCCGGCCCATTCGCGTCCATCGACTTTCGCACGATCGGCCCAGATTTTGGGCGGATCGACGCTGTGGCCGGCGTCGCGGGAAATCCAAAGATCTATTTCGCGGGCGGCCTCGGCGGTCTGCTGCGCTCGCGCGATGCGGGCGCGACGTGGCGACAAGTCTTTACGGGCGAGCCAGTGAGTTCGATCGGCGCCGTAGCGGTGGCTCCGTCCGATCCGAAAATCGTCTACGTCGGCACCGGCGAACCAAATTTGCGGAGCGATATCGCATTTGGCGAGGGCGTCTGGCGATCCGATGACGGCGGCGACACGTGGCGCCACGTCGGACTTGAAAATACAAGCCAGATCGCGACGGTCGCGGTGGATCCCACCGATCCGAACGTCGTGTTCGTGGCTGCGGTCGCCGACCCGTACAAGGCCGGAGCTGACGGCGGCGTCTACAAGACAAGCGACGGCGGCAAGACGTGGCGGCGCGTTCTCTCCAATGGCAATGGAGTCGGCGCATCGGCCGTCGTCTTACAGCCCGGCAACCCGCACATGCTCGTCGCGGGATTGTGGAGTGCGTCGCGGTCACCGTATATGTTGACGAGCGGCGGACCCGGCGGCGGACTCTTCGTGTCCTCGGACGATGGCGAACATTGGAACCAGCTCGCGGGGCATGGCTTGCCCGACGGAACGACCGGCCGCATCGGTCTTGCATTCGCGCCGAGCGCACCGAACCGGCTCTATGCATTGATCGAGTCGCGCAGCGGCGTGCTCTGGCGCAGCGACGACGCCGGCGCGACATGGAAAATGGTGAGCGACGATCACAACCTCGCTCAACGCCCGTTCTATTTCTCGGAACTCTCCGTCGACCCGCGCGATAAGGACCACATCTACTTCTTGTCCGTGCGCCTCATGGAGAGCAAGGATGGCGGCGCGACCGCAAAACGGCTGCGGCCGCCTGGCGGCGACAACCATCAGATGTGGATCGATCCAACGGACGGCGATCGACTGATCGTGGGCGACGATGGCGGTATCATGTACTCGCTCACCGGCGGAAAGACGTGGTCGGCGCCGCCGATACAAGTTTCGCAGTCGTATCACGTCACGGTCGACGATCGCACTCCATACACGGTGTGCAGCGAAGACCAGGACACCGGCGCGTACTGTGGCCCGAGCAACGACCTCATCAATGGCGATATCGAACCCATCGATTGGATTCCGCCCGGAGGCGGCGAGTGCGGCTGGATCGTCTTTGACGGTAAGGACGACAACTTCATCTACGGCAGCGGCTACGAAGGAACGCTCACGCGCTACGATCGCCGGACGAATCAGGCCGCCACGATAAGCCCGTGGCCGGATGACACGAGCGGCTGGGGCGCGGGTTCGCTGCGCTATCGTTTTCAGTGGACTGCGCCGGTCGCAACGGCGCCGTGGAACCCGAGCGTGTTGTACTTCGGCGGCAACCGGCTCTTCGCGACGACCGATCGCGGACGCACGTGGCAGATCGTCAGCCCCGATCTCACGCGAAACAACAAGGCATGGCAGCAGCATGCGGGCGGCCCGATCACGGGCGACAACACAGGGCCAGAAGAGTACGACACGATCTTCACTATCGCGGCCTCACCACGCAAAAAAGGCCTGCTCTGGGTTGGCACGGACGATGGTCTCGCGTGGATCACGCTCGATAGCGGTGCGCATTGGAAGCAAGTGACCCCTTCCGGCGTCGGCATGCCGCTATACGGACGGGTCGATTACATCGAACCGTCGCCATTCGACGCGGCGACTGCGTATATGGCTGTGGAGGACCACGAGCGTGGCGATCGGACGCCGTACCTGTTCGCGACGTCGGACTACGGGCGCACGTGGCGCGGCATCACCGGAAATCTTCCGCGGACGAGCTACACGCGGGTTATCAAGGAAGACCGCGTGCGGCGCGGGCTACTCTACGTCGGAACTGAGACCGGTTTATGGTTCTCGCTCGATAACGGCGGATCGTGGCAGCAGTTCCACGATAATTTTCCGACCGTGCCCGTCTACGATTTCGCGCTGCAGCAGCGTTTCGATGACCTCGTCGTGGCGACGCACGGCCGATCCAACATGATCTTCGACGATCTTCGGCCGCTGCAAGAGTTCGGCCCGGCGGTCACCGCGTCGGCAGCGCATCTCTTCAGTTTGCGACCCACCTATCGCTACGCCGGCGGCGGCGGCGGCCAGACGAATGAAGGCTCCGGAGACGATCCTCAATATGGCGTCGACGTGAACTTCTATTTGAAGAGAGCGCAGGGCAAAAAAGACAAGATCAAGATCGAGGTGCTGAGCGGCAAGAGCGTGATCCGCACGATCGGCGTGAGCGACGCGGTGGAAGGTGTCAACCGCACGTGGTGGGATCTGCGCTACGATGGCATCGACAAAGTGCCGCGCGCCGCGGTGGAGGGTTTCGGCGGCTTCACCGGACCGCTCGCGGTGCCGGGGACATATACGATCCGGCTCGTCGCCGCCGGAGCGGCCACGACGCGGTCTGTTGACGTGCTGCCGGATCCGCGCGCCAGTACATCGCTTTCCGATCTGCGCGCCCAACTCGCGTTTTTGCTGCGCATTCGCGACGACGAATCGCGTATCGGTGCTCGCATCCTCAAACTGCGCGCGGCAAGACTGAAAGCCGACAAGTCGATTTCCGGTCCCAACCCATCAGCCGCGACAGTAAGCGCAGTTCGAGCATACGACCAATCGATCGACGCGGCGCTGAACGCGCTCTATCAGCCCGCCGACCTGGCGGGAGAAGACGACATCCGCGATCCGATCCACGTCTACGAGAAGTTGAACAGCCTCGCCGGCTTTGTCAGCGGAGTCGATGTTGCGCCGCGGTCTGCCGACATTGAAGAACTCAACACGCTCGAGACGCAGATGCGCGCGGGTCTGGCGAAGGCCGACGAAGTCTTGTCGGCAGGCGTCAGGCAGAATGCCGGGGCCGGCGGGCGCACCCGAAGGCGGCTCGAGTAGGTCAGTCGCCGGACGGCAGCTTGCAACTCATGAAGTCCACCGCCAGAGCGATTCTTCTGGCGCACTATGCGCGCTGGATCGCCGCCGTCTCGCTGCTCGTTTCTCTCACCGTGCTCGCCGCTTGGTTGTGGCACATCCCGGGACTGAACGGTGCGATCGCCGGATCCACGTCCACGCGACCCAACGCGGCCATCAGCCTCGGGTTTCTCAGTGCGGCGATCATCGTATTGACGTTCGATCCCTTGACAAGTTTTCGCCGGAGAATCGTCTATGGACTGGCCGGCGTCGCGCTCCTGATCGCGCTTGCAACGATTGCGGAATACGTCTTCGGAATCCGGTTAGGCATCGATCAAGCGATCGCTCTCGATCCTGAGAACGTGGCCAACCCCGGTCGCATGGGGCTCAACACCGCCATCGCAATCCTTCTCATAGCGTTGGCCTCGATGTTCGTGTCGCGCGAAACCGGCCGATCAGTCACCATCGCCCATTTCTTCACCACAATCGCGGCCGTCATAGCATTGCTCGGCATGCTCGGCTATGTCTTCGGCGCGGTGAACCTCTACCGCTTCGAGTACACGACCGGCATGGCTCCCGTGACCGCAATTCTTCTCTTCGCTCTGAGCGGTGCGCTGCTTTGGTCGTCAAAGGATCGCGGCTTCATGCTGGTCATGAACAGCGACAATGCTGCGGGGTTCTTGATTCGTCGGATACTCCCGTGGGTCATCATCCTTCCGGTGGTCCTCGGCTGGATCCGTCTCCACTTCGAGCAGCGCGGCATCCTCGACACCGTGACCGTCGCGGCTATCACGGTCACGTCCAACGTCATCGCGCTCGCGCTGCTCATCGCCATAAACTCAAACGTGCTCTTCCGCTCGGAAAACTCGCGCGAGCGCCTGGAAGAACATCTCCGCGCAAATATCGCGGACGTGGAGCGTCAGATAGCCGAACGCACGAAACAGGTTCGCGAAGCCACCGCGCATCTGGCCGAGAGCGAGAAGCGATTCGCGCTCGCAGTCGACGGCGCTGAAAACGGGATACTGGATGCGGACATCAGCGCCGGCACGCTGTTCTGTTCGCCGCGTTGGCGGTCGATGCTCGGTTTGAGCGACTCGGCATGGGTCGCGACACCGCAATCGTTTCTTGAATTGATCCATCCGGACGATCGCGATCGCGCGGTGGCCCTTCTCCTCAACCACTACAAAGGTATGACGGCGGTTTTTTCCACCGAGGTCCGCATGCGCCACGCCGACGGCAACTACCGCTGGATGTTGAGCCGCGGCCAGGCGGTTCGCAATGAGGCCGGCAGGGCAATCAGGATGGTAGGCTCGCAGACCGATATCACGGAGCTCAAGGCTTTGCAAGAACGCTTGCGCATCGAGTCCATTCACGATGCGATGACCGGCTTGTATAACCGACGGCATTTCGAGGAGCGCCTCGCGAGCGCGGTGCACCTCGCCATGCGCCACGGCCGCCGCTTGAGCGTCTGCATCTGCGATATCGACGACTTCAAGCAGATCAACGACAGATTCGGACACGCGACAGGCGACCGCGTCCTCCAGGCGTTCGCCGATATTCTCAGGCGCGAGACGCGCGCCGAAGACGTCGTCGCGCGATATGGCGGCGACGAATTCTGTATTCTCGCCGTGGAGGTGAACGTCGAACAGGCCGCCGTGTGCGCGGAACGCATCCGCTCACGCCTTGAAGCGATGGCCTTTCTCTCTGATGGGCGCGATCAATTCTCGGCCACCGCGAGCTTTGGACTCGCGGAAGCCACGAGCACAGATTCGGCGGCATTCATCAGTGCCGCCGATCGCGCGCTATACGGCGCGAAGGCGCAAGGACGCAATCGGATCGCGATCGCGCGCTGACTACTTCCGCTTTGAACCGCGACCGATCGCCGGCACTTCTTCTCCGAGTGCGGTGGCCAGGTCGATCTGATGGTCTTGTTCGTTGACGAGAATCTCACGGATCTGCTCGGCCATCGCGAATTCGCCGAGCTCTTCACATTGCCGCACGCGTTCGCGATAGTTCCGGATCGTCTCAGTCTCGTTCTCCAGGTCGAACCTGAGCATTTCCCGCGCCTTCGCCGACGACTTCACGGGCTTTGCAGTGACGGTCGGCATCTCGCCGAGGTAGTCTATCTGCCGCGAGATGATCAATGCGTGATTCAGCTCTTGTTTCGCATGCTCTTCGAGTTGCGCGGCGATGCTCATATATTCGGCGCCCTTGAGGACCTGCGAATAGACGACGTACCCGATGATCGCCTGATACTCGCGCGAGAGATCCTCGTTGAGCAGCGCCGCGAGGTGTTTGCGGGTGATCGTATTCCCATTGGTCTTGCCGGCTGTCCGTGGGCTCATGTGCGTCTCCTTGCGAGTCGATCGTTGTTCGAGGCGGGTAGGTTAGCGATGGAGATATGCGCGACCTCGCCAGGGCGCGGGCGGGATGGGTCGAAAAGCAAAGCGCATGACGCGCGAAGATATCCATAGGCTCACGCACCTGTCACGCTGCGCGGGTTGAGCGGCTAAAATGGACGCCCGCGTCCTCGCGCAAGTCTTGCGCCGCTTACCACCGATCGAAGACCCAAACGTGCTCGTCGGCACAAGCACCGCCGATGACGCCGGCGTCTACAGGCTGACAGATGAGATCGCCATCGTGCAGACGGTCGATTTCTTCACGCCCATCGTCGACGATGCGCGGACGTTCGGGGCCATCGCGGCGGCTAACGCGCTTTCGGATATCTACGCAATGGGCGCTCGGCCGCTCAGCGCACTAGCGGTCGCCGCGTTTCCCGAGGAAGGGCTTGACGCAGACGTCCTCGCGCAGATCCTAGGTGGCGGTGCGGAAAAGGCCCGCGAGGCTGGCATCAGCATCATCGGCGGCCACACGATCAAAGACCCCGAGCCGAAATACGGTCTGTCGGTGACAGGCGTGGTACATCCAGAAAAGATCTGGCGAAATTCCACCGCGCGCACGGGCGATGCGCTCATCCTCACCAAGCCGCTCGGCACGGGAATCTTAACCACGGCGCGCAAGCGCGATCTCATCGACGACGGCATTCTGGCTCCCGCGGTGACCTCGATGTTGCAACTCAATCGCGTTGCGGCCGACGTTGCGGCGCAGGTGCCGCCGCACGCCGCGACCGACATCACAGGATTCGGTCTGCTCGGACACACTCGCGAAATGGCGCAGGGATCGGGCGTGGGCGCGAAGATCGAATCACAGACGGTGCTGTTGTTCGATCGCGTTCTCGAACTCGCTCGAGATGGCGCAGTACCAGGCGGCACGGTCGCAAATCTTGACGCCGCGATCGGCAACGGCTGGCTATTCGCGGATTCGATCACGCCGGAGCTACGTCTCGTGCTGTGCGATGCGCAGACATCTGGCGGCCTGCTGCTCGCCGTCGCACCGGAGAGCGCAGAATCGCTCATCGCGTCACTACATGCGGCGGGCATTCGCGCCGCGCGCCGGATCGGCGAGATCACCGCCGATCGCACGTTGCGCGTAGTCTGACGGGTTTCTCTGAAGGGATTATCTGAAGGGGCCGACGCTAGTCGGCCCACGTTACGTAACCGAGGCCGATATAAAATCGGCCCCTTCAGAACAATACAGGGTCTTCTCGAATCCTAGCCTAACGATATGTTCGCCCGCGGGAGTAGCTCAATTGGTAGAGCATCAGCTTCCCAAGCTGAGGGTTGCGGGTTCGAGACCCGTCTCCCGCTGAGTGATTTCCACCGTGAATAGCGTGGCCGATGCGGCAAGCCTAATGGCCGTAACGCAGCCAAGGTCAGTGCCCTTTTGCAAGGAAATGTGTACGAACCTTCGGCTGAGAAGCTCATGACAATGCTTAACGGCCTCGGTAAGTCGATCAATATCACAATATCGACAAAGGCAAAGAATGTTCCGGCAGCTGTCCACGTGTGCTACGTATAATGAGCCGATCTACCGCAAGCTAGTGATGGATCTGTCTACGATCGATAGTCCAACCCGCATTCGGCTCTGGCTAACGTTTTTTGAGGCCTTATAAGAGTCCGAGTATCCTCGGATAGGCCGTGTCATGCGGCCACGGGTTTCTGTGGAGGCGCGGCCAAATGAAATCGAATGCGGGTGGCAAAGCACGTTTTCGTCGCTGGCAAATCGTTTTGGTTTGCTTTCTCTTTCCGTATGCCGCTTAAGAGCGGGGCTGCGCGTAAGCGCAAGCGCCCGATCGCTTTGCCTTCGGGCAACGTGATTTTTGTATTCACCGACATCGAAGGCTCGACCCAACGTTGGGAAGCCCATCACCAAGCGATGCAAGCCGCAGTCGAGCGTCACGAAGACTTGGTGAGAGGGGCGATCGAGACAAATGACGGTTACATTTTCAAGACAGCCGGCGACTCATTTTGCGCAGCGTTTGCGCGGGTGTCCGATGCCG
>Ga0210384_10001003_pt1 | contig 40339 bp, 28 predicted proteins | sample IncBWH2MmetaG_FD_160574 | JGI IMG/M metagenome (GOLD analysis project Ga0210384, IMG submission 160574) | Forest soil microbial communities from Barre Woods Harvard Forest LTER site, Petersham, Massachusetts, United States - Inc-BW-H-2-M | ecosystem: Environmental > Terrestrial > Soil >...
GCAAAAGGTTCTAACCAACATCCTTCGCGGACTGGAACGGGACGGCATTGTGACCCGCCGCATCTACGCCAGCGTCCCGCCCAAAGTTGAATACTCGCTGACCAGCCTCGGACGATCCTTATGTGGTCTAGTCGAAGGCATTTGCGATTGGGCAGAAGCAAACATCGAGCACGTTCAAACCGCCCGCGAGGTGTACGACCGTACTCCCCGAGAGCTAGCCACCCCGCAGTGACTTCGCGCGATTGACCACTCCACTGAGAGACGAATTACGGACAACCCGGAAGTTATCAGCCTGCCCGTCGGGTTAGTACCGACAAACGCGCTTCTATTCAGAATTTCAATGGATTGAAGTTCGTTCCTCTGTCGAAGTAATCGACATTTTCGATTCTTTTCAGCCACAAGGATACTTTGAGGGTTACCGGCAGCACGAGAAGCTCCACACCGACTTTTGTAAAGCTTGCAGCGAGAATGCTTTTTGCCAACACGCTTGTTGGTATCATCCCCCACAAACCGAAGATGTAGAAGACGGCGGTATTCGCCATTTGTCCGCATAGGGTCGAGGTCACAAAACGCGCGGATATATAACGTCCGTTAGTCCATACCTTCATTTTTGCCAGGACATAATTGTTGGCAATGTCGCCAGCAAACATCGCAAGAGTGCCAAATAACACCAAGCGAGGGGCTGCGGATAGCACGTCAACGTAGGATTGATTGTTGGTCATAACCGCGGAGGGCGGATAAAAAATGACAAACTCGAAAATTACAATGCCCAATAGCTGCGCGAAGATGCAGTACCACAAAACGCGTCGCGCGATTGCATACCCATAAACTTCGGTCAGGATGTCGGCAAAAATATAGACAAACGGAAAGTAGTAGATGGAAATCGAGAGGGGAATTCCCATGACGTCAATCAGTTTGCCGGCAGTGGGAATGCAAATGATGGCGAAGAAGACGTTCCAAAGAACGATGTGGTTCAGGAATTTATAGTTCCGCATCCGCTGACCTTCGCCTCGGCTCCATCTTCGAAATTATTCCAAATATGGAAATCTAATTTCCGGCTTTGCCATCTAGTGCGAGTCCGGCTGTTCCCATAGTGTGCGCTCGGCGTCACGCAAGGAGAACCAGAAATGAGAAAGTTGGTACTTCCGTTCATGTTCGCTGTTGCGCTGAATAGTCAGGTCTCATTCGCCCAAGAGTCGCAGCCTGCCCCCAAACAATCTTCGTCATTCGCTGGAACCGATTCACCGGAAGCGTTGCGCGAACACGTTCCTGTGCTACCTGCGGTGAGAGCGAAATACTGGAACATCGATCCCGCAGTCGGATACGGGATGAAGGATTTCGGAAACGGAGTTTACGCACTTTCTGACAACGGCTGGCAATCGGCTTTCCTTGTGACCGACGCGGGCGTCATCGTTTTCGATGCGCCGGCGAGCTATGGCAAACACATTCCGGAAGCCGTCGCTAAAGTCACGAATAAGCCGATCAAGATGCTGATCTATTCCCACATTCACAAAGATCATATTGGCGGCTCCGTAGCGTTTAAGAACATCCCGGGCTTGCAAATCATCGCCCTCGATACCATCAGCGACTTCCTTAAGGAAATGAACGATCCGAATCGCCTGATCCCCACGGTCACGTTCCATTCCGCGAAGACGATCAAGCTTGGTGGCAAGACTGTGGAACTTACGCAGCATAATTACCACTCCAACGAAGGCGATCTTTTCATCTATGTGCCTGAGGCGAAATTTTTGATGGCTGTCGACTCGGTGACTTCGGGATACGTGCCGTTTCAGGACTTCGATCTGTCGACCAACTTCCACCAGTATCTGAAGATGTTCGACGAAATCCTCGCCTACAAATTCGACAACTTTATCGGCGGCCACCTCACCGATACCGGAACTCGGAAGGATGTTGAGATCACCAAGGAATACACGAACGACGTATATCAGACCGTCAAGCGAATTCACAACGGCTTGAATGAAAGGGCCTTCGATGCCGAGATTGCCAAAACGATCGGTCCCGACAACGAGTTCCTGATATTCAAGGCTTTGCTGGATAGGGTGACGAGAGATTCTGTTGCTGAGCTTGAGCCTCGCTGGATCAATCGCCTAGCGGGCGTCGATGTTTGGCTGCCAAGCCATGTACGCGCTGCCCTAATCTACGTCCGTTGGGACGATAAGGAATGAAGAACTCCTCAGGAGGGCAGCGAAGGAAATAGCGTCGGCGCCATTTGGGCAGCGAACTCCTTGAACACGCGCACGGGCCGCGTAAGGTAACGATTCCCCACATGGACCACCCAGAGATGAAAGACGGTGAAGTGCCATTTCTGCATCACTTCAACGAGCCGTCCGTCGCGCAACAACTCAGGCTGAACCAGCGGAGGAAGGTCGCCAATTCCGGTTCCCGCAAGCAGAGCAGTCGCGAGGCCTGCATAGTCGTTCATCGCCAGGAAAGGCTGGAACACCAGCGTTTCCTTTTTCTTCCCGTTCGCTCGAACGAAGTTCCAAGTTTTTGTCGGCGTCCAAAACGAGAAAGCGAGGAGCCGGTGTTCCAGTAAGTCTTGGGGTTTTTGAGGCCGCTTGCACTTTGACAGATAGCTCGGGCTCGCCACGAGTTGGTGACGGTAGGTCAGGATTCTGCGCGCGACAAGCGACGAATCTTTGAGTTGTTCCCCAACCTTGAACGCCAGGTCGACGCCCTCGACGATTTGATCGACAATCCGGTCCGTGATGAAGACCTGCACCCGGACATTCGGATACGATGCCTGGAATGCGCCGATGAGCGGGGCAAGCAACGAGTCGGAGATGCTGGGTGGTGCGGAAAGCCGCAATTCGCCGGAGACGTTCGACAGGTGGTTCGAAGCGATGTTGTCGACCGCTTCGTTGAGTTCAACGGTATGACGAGCGTGTTCGAGAACTTCGGACCCAACGTCCGTCAGCCGAAGGCTGCGCGTCGAACGTTCGAGCAAGCGTACCCCGAGTTCGTCCTCAAGGTCAGCAACACGACGGCTGACAGTTGAGGTCGGCATTTTCAAGAGTCGCGCCGCCTCCGAAAAGCTTTTCGCCTCGACTACTTTGGCGAAAATCATGAGGGAATTCAGATCGGTCATCAGGCGATGCACACCTCCGATAGTCACCTAACACTGAACTCGCAGGAGATTTCACCGCATATAGTACGACCACTGGGATGCGCGGTTCCGAAAAGATTATCCCAAATTCGGAAAATACATTTGCTGTTTCGCCCGCTAGACGAACAGACGTGACCCGACTAGATTTCGCATGGAGACGCTACCCAAAAGGACCGGAATCGTGAATGCAAACGAGAAGGCCGTTGCCGATGTGCTTGCCAAGTATGAAGAAGCGTTAAATAAATCTGATACCGATGCAGTGATGAAACTCTACGCATTCGACGGGGTGTTTATGCCGCAGAACAGCCCCTCCAGCGTGGGAGCCGACGAGGTTCGCAGGGCCTATGACGCGGTCTTCCAGACCATCAAGCTGACCGTCAAGTTCAACCTAGCCGAAGTCGTAGGGATTGCGCCGAATTGGGTATTCGCGCGCACCAATTCGGCCGGGACTGTGAAGGTTCATGCGACGGGGGCCGGGGGGCCGGAGGCCAATCAGGAACTTTTCCTGTTTCAGAAAATCGATGGAGCCTGGAAGATCGCGCGCTACTGCTTTTCCACAATCAACCCGGCACGCGCATAAGGACTAAGACGGCGAACGATGGCCACGATGAAAGCCGCCGTAATTCACGAAGCCGGCGGGCCGGAGGTCCTCAAAATTGAGAGCCTTCTGATCCCCACACCGAAGAGCGGCGAAGTTCTGATTCGCATAAAGGCATTCGGGCTCAACCGCTCCGAATTGTTTACCCGGCAGGGCCATTCGCCCACTGTCAAGTTTCCGCGCGTCTTGGGTATCGAGGCGGCCGGTGTCGTCGAGGCAGCGCCCGGAGGCGAGTTTCGCAAGGGCGATATCGTCGCGACGGCGATGGGCGGACTCGGGCGACAATTTGATGGTGGCTACGCCGAATACACGTGCGTGCCCGCAAAACAGGTGCAGGTTATCAAGGCCGAACTTCCGTGGGAGACCCTCGGAGCCATCCCCGAGATGCTGCAGACGGCTTGGGGTTCATTGTTCAAGTCGCTGCGGCTCGAAAAAGAAGAGAGACTGCTAATCCGAGGCGGCACAACTTCCGTTGGCTTGGCGGCTGCGGCCATCGGCAGGAAGCATGGTGCCTTTGTAGCCGCGACCACCCGAAACCCCGACCGGGAAAATCTGCTGCGTGCCAGTGGTGTCGATCAGGTGTTCATCGACACCGGCTCTATCGCCCAACAGGTCATGGAAGTTTGTGCGAACGGCGTCGATAAAGTGCTCGAACTCGTTGGCACGACGACATTGAAAGATTCGCTTCATTGCGCCAAACAGCGTGGCATCGTATGCATGACCGGGATCGTCGGCAACAAGTGGTCCTTCGAGAATTTCGCTCCCATGGAAGCGATACCCACTTCGGTCAGCCTGACGACGTATGCAGGCGAATCGGAAGACTTCATGCGGATGCCTCTTGAGGAGCTTACTGAGCAGATTGCAGCGGGCACACTGCACGTCCAGATTGGCAAGACCTTTCACCTGGACGAAATCGTTGAGGCGCATCGCTGCATGGAGGAAAATAAAGCGGGTGGAAAAATCGTGGTGCTGACTTAAGCGGCACCCCGAGAGTCTCCGCTCGAAGAACGGATGGTCATGATGTCCCCATCGGATCAGAGTGCTGAACTGAAGTTTGTGGTTACGAATACCCTCATCGTTCGAGACATACAGCGCTCAGTCGCATTCTATCGCGACGTCCTCGGCGCTACGGTGCTGCGCGAGGGCCAGCCGACGTTTCTGCGGCTCGGGAACATTTGGCTTACTATCAACAGTGGTGGCGGCCCGACCGACGACAAGCCTGAAGTCGTGGCTTCACCGCCGCACGATCCAAACCCTCTAAGCATCTTTCTGAACCTTCGCGTGACGGATATCAGGCGCTACTACGACCTTTGGTCTTCGCGGGGCGCGAAATTCATCACAGAACCTAAAGTCCATGCAACGGAATTGCGGTGCTACATCCGCGACCCTGACGGATACTTTATTGAGGTCGGACAAACAACCATGACCGCGGGTCCCCTGGACTTGTACGCGTAACTCTCTGAGACATGTTCTGAAGTTGTGAGGGACTTCAATGAAGGCAGCATGGTACGAAAAGCAGGGGCCAGCTCGCGAAGTGCTGGTCGCCGGCGAGATGCCGGACCCGATTCCGGCGACCGGTGAAGTTCGCATTCGCATTGCTGTTTCCGGCATCAATCCTGGCGATATCAAGAAGCGCGAGGACACCTTTGGCGTCGGCATGCCGTATCCCCGTGTGATTCCGCATAGTGATGGCGCCGGCCGCGTGGATCAGGTTGGCGCTGGCGTCCCATCGGAATGGATGGGCCGCTCGGTGTGGTGTTACGGAGCCCAGTCCTATCGTCCGTTTGGCACCGCCGCCGAATTTGCCGTGGTACCCGTTGATAAGGTTGCTGCTCTACCTGAAAGCGTGCCGATGGAACAAGGCGCTTGTCTTGGCATTCCCGGTATCACGGCGCACCGAGCCGTTCATGTTGCAGATCCTGTGAATGGACGTGCTGTGTTGGTACAGGGAGCAGCAGGTTCCGTGGGTGCTTGCGCAGTTCAGCTCGCGCGTCGCGCGGGAGCGCGAGTGATCGGAACGGTGAAGTCGTCGTCGGACGAAACTACCGCAAAGAGCGCCGGCGCCCACGAAGTGCTTGTCAGCGATAAGGAACTGACTTCGCGTGTGAGAGCCCTGGCTCCCGACGGTATCGATCACATCGTCGAAGTGGCGTTTGGGGCCAACATCGAAACCGATGTCGAACTCCTGAAGCTGGGTGGTTCGATCGCGAGCTATGCGACCGACAACGCCGCTCCGAAGATTCCCGTTTGGCAAATGGTATTTAAGAACATTCGCCTATTCTTTCTCGGGAGTGACGATTTCCCGAAGGAAGCGAAATTGCAAGCAGCCAAGGATTTAAATGCTGCCCTTGAGGCAGGGTGGCCAGGCTTCGAGATTGGCGAACGAATCCCGCTCGGAGACATCGCTCGCGCGCACGAGCTTGTGGAACACCCCGTGCGGCCCGGGCGGGTTGTCGTTGTGCTTTGAGTATCTGCAGACTTTAACGGTGAGTTAGGTCAGATGACAAATGTCGAGTTTTCACCCACAGTTCCCACGGTCAGATCAGGCGCAGGATTTTTTTGGACTTGGTTTCGACCCCCTCTCGGACCCGGTTGCCTATCCGCACCTCAATGCGACCGAGCTCGCCGAGGTTGAACCTTTCGGGGAACGATGCGCCATTGCTGAAAATGATCCACTCGTCTCTGCCGGGGATTATCCGTTCAACAGCTACGTAATTCTTTCGGGCACGGTGCGAGCCGTCGACGTTTCCACAGGCGAACGCGTGGTGTTCGTTCGCTACGGCGCGGGATATTTCACCGGCGATATCGATCTGTTCACACGCCGACCCTCGATTGTTTCGGTCGAAGCCGAAACCTCGGTCGAGGCAGTGCGACTTACTGCCAATGACGTCTCGTGCCGCTTCGCTTGCAGTGAAGATGCTAAATATCGGATGGAAAGATTCTCCTCAAAGTCCGGACCCGCCAGAAGAACGCGCATATGCCCTCCCGTCAAATCTAGAACGCGCTGATTGTACATTCTTGCATCGCCGATATTGAATTTAGGCACAGATAGATTGCACGTTGTTCGGGTAATAGTTTAACCAAAAGTTACTCCCGGCCAGAAGTCCGCTTGTGGGAAGTCCCATCAGATAGATACCGAGAAACGCGCCAGGGTCTCGGTATCCCGGCCTTGACGGCCGAATTCGATTTCCATGGCCTGCTTCATCCAACTCTTAGCGAGCAGACAGTGTGATCTCCCAACTCTCCGTGATTCCCGGTGTAAACGAGATATTTTTTGTTTCAAAGACTAGGTGCAAGGGAATTGCTCCGCGATCACCTCGGCCTAGAGAGTCGTCACCTGTTGCGTTGGCGGAAATCTGGAGCGGCCAGTCTGAATGAATGACTTGGACATCCAGCGTTACTCCGTTTGACGTGAGACGATCGATTCGAGCTCCGCTAACCCCCAGAGTTTCGAGATGGGCGTTGCGGGTCGGAATTGCCAGCCAAAGACGACGAATCTTCAGCGGCTTTGATGCAATCAGCGATTCCGCTCTGTGAAGACTACTTCCCTGCAGGGACCAGGTGACCACAGACACGAGAGCCGAGTCCACTGTTTCTCCGGCTTTGGCTCCGGCCACGACCCAACGCTTCCAGACCGCAGTAACACTCTTGCCGTCAGCCGCAGGCCTAATCTCATCCGCACCGTCTGCGGGAGAGATGGTCCGGCCGTCTTCCAGTTCGAGAAAAGGAACAAAGCATGGGTAGATCTTCTCCACCGGCACAGCGAAACCAGGAAATCCATGAGGTGCGGGCTCATAGTCGGATGTTGCGGCTTTCGGTCCGGTCGCGAACGGCAAGGCAAAATGGAGGTCTCCATGGCGAACGACCCAAACTCCAAATTTGCGGCCGGGGCCGTTTTGGAAGTACTCGAAGCGTTCCACGTCGGAGAGGCTCAGATGGGAGGGAAAGCCTTTGACGCCTTCCTTTTCCAATGCCTTCATGAACATCCGATGCGCGCCGATCACCTTTCCAAGAAACGTCGTGGTTTGCTGCCATTCGCGTTCCTTCGTGATGTAGCTGTAGTCGCCTCGTCCGAACGCGAAGATGGACAGCAAGTGCGTCTCATCGTTGAAATCGCGCCGCAGCCAGGACCATGCGGCAAAATAGGCGGAGGCAAGCTGGGGAAGCGGCGCGGGCCGGAATTCGGGGTATTTTCCAAGAAAGGCCGCAATCTCCAGTGTGTCCATGTAGCTAATCGCGCCAAGACTTCGGCCCCAGGAATACCCGTAGCCGTCCGGCGACAGCAAGTCCCACCAGAGTTTCATCTGTTCCTTAAGGGATGGAGCGACCGCCTTCATGAGGTCTTCTCGGCCCGCGATTACCGCCGCATCATACAGAGCCCTCGCGTATTCATTGGAATATCGGTCGTAACGGCCAGTAGGCACGGCATCGTCAGCAAAAAGCGCTCCACCGGTGAATTGGGTTGCCGCCCGATTCAGGAGATCATCCAGTGAGGCGCGATTCTTGCTGAGACCGAGTTCGTAGTCAATCGCCGCGATGCGTGCAGCGACGCCAAAATAATTTTCTGGGAGGTGGATTAGTGTATGAGTCTTTGCATCATAAAATCGGCGTGGATCAAGCAATGCGAGATAACTGTTCCTCTCTTCGGAAGACAATCCCTGCCACAACGCATTGTTTTTCAGATCCGTCCCGAAACTTTCGAGTGCCATTGCCGCATAAAGCTGAGCCCAGGTTTTTCCTCCTTGGCGCAATTCAATCTGCGCCATTTTTCCAATCATTTGCGTAGCATCATGGCCCGCAATCGTTTTCGTCCCCGCAAATTCCGAATACGCCCCGAGGGTTCGCATAAACGTCCCCCAGGAGAATTCTCCAGTCGTCAACGCACCAACGACGCGGTCGGGAGGAGGGTCGAGAGTCTTGATATCGGCAACGTGCGCCGTCACCTCCTTCTGCAGAAAATCTCGGACTTGCCGATCGAGGTCCGAAGTCTGAATTTGCGGCTGGTCAGCTTGCATTTGTGCGAACGAGTCGAAACTGATAGAGAGCAGACCCGCGAAAACTAGTACGAGCATTTTTGCCGCATGGCGTATTCTTTGTCGCATCATGTAGTCGATCAACTGTTCGAGGACGAGCCCCTCGCTTCCGACGGCAGTAGGATTAGCGGACGAGCCCAAAAACGGCTCAACGGATGTAGTCTTCCCTGCACGGCGTGAACACATCAATCACCAGCGAATCTTCCACCGCGGACGCCCCATGTTCCACGCCGCCGCGCACGACAAAGGTGTCACCCGTTCGAACGTCAACTGTCCGTCCTTCGCAAGCCACCTTGAGGTGCCCATGCACCACATAGACGATTTGTTCGTGCGGGTGGCTGTGCACCGTCCCTACCCAGCCTTTCACCATCTCATGCTCGGCAAGAAACAGTTTGTCGTTGTAGGCAAGCACGCGGCGTTTCAGCCCACTTTCCGGTTCTGATTTCTTGCCATCTTGGTGCGCTATCATCACGAAGTCAGGAAAAGCTTTTGTCTGCGCGTCCATTTTTATTCTCCAATCCATCCAAACTGCCCATCACCCAACATGAACTCTTTTTACTCTCACGCACTATGGATGCGATTTACTCAGCGTGCCAGCCAACCACCGTCCACGGCAAGAACATGTCCATGCACATAGTCACTGGCGGATGAGCACAGGAATACCGCAGCACCCGCTATATCGCCCGGCTCCCCCCAGCGGCCCGCAGGAATCCTTTCCATAATCTGACGACTACGGACAGGATCGTTTCGCAAAGTGGTGGTGTTGTCCGTTGCCATATATCCCGGTGCAATCGCGTTCACGTTAATGCCCTTGGCGGCCCATTCGTTTGACAGCGCTTTCGTAAGCTGGGCGACACCACCTTTTGCCGCTGCGTACGCCGGGACCAGGATTCCACCTTGAAACGAAAGAAGAGAAGCAATATTCACGATCTTGCCTCCTGCGCCCCTCTCGATCATCCGCCGCGCGGCAAGCTGCGACAGGTGAAACACTGCCGTCAGGTTCACGGCAATCAGTTCATCCCAGAATTCCGCGGAGTACTCTGCGGCGGGAGCCCTTCGAATCACTCCTGCGTTGTTCACAAGAATGTCGATGGAGCCAAACTCCGCGACTGTCTTTTCGATGAGATCGGCGGGCGCCTTTGCATTCGCCAAATCCGCGGCAAAGTAAAATGTCTTGTGCTCCGCGCGAATCTCGTCGCAGGATGGTCCCGGCCTCGGATCTCGCCCATGGCAGCCCACATTCGCGCCGGCCTCTGCCAGGGCCACGGCAATGGCGGCGCCAAGGCCTCGGTGCGATCCCGTCACGAGGGCATTCTTGCCGTTCAAGGAAAATGCTTCAAGGTTCATCGGGTCACTCTGGTCTTATTTGTGTGGGCTTTAGCCTTAGACTGAACAGGTGGCTCTGAACCGCGCCGTTAGGTCCGGCTCTGTTCCCCGTAACCGGGCGAGATCGCCTACTTCCGGCCCACTTCGAGTCCAGATCCACCTTGTTGAAACCCTGGCTGAATATTCACAACACCAAACTGACGGTCCTCGACCTCGCGATGCGCCGCCATCGCCCAGAGAAAAGCGATTCGGTGGCCCGGCACGGAAACGTTCGGGTGATACCCGCTTGGCATTAATACCGCGTCGCCGTCGCGCACCACCGTAACCAATTCCGGATACTCTGTGTTGTTGTAAACCAACTGGATTCCGTAGGCTGGCTCCGGCATGTCGAAGTACACGTAAATCTCTTCCAGCATTCTTGCGTGCTCGTGTGGCGGCCAGCTCGTCCAATTGCCCGGATCCGAGTGCGTAAACCCGGCCACGAGACGTCCTGCCTCGACATTCTTTGCGATTAGCATGTTTAGCTGCCGCGAAGAACCCGGCCCGCCCGCGCTGAACTTCATTCCCGGGTCCTGGGAAGTCTCCGCGTAGCGCACCACCTTAAGTGGATATTTGCCTTCGACATCCGAAGAAAACTCCGCGATGTCCGCTTCGCTCTTGGTGGACACTTCGACCTGAGAGTCTCTCGGGATGTAAATCGCGTCGTACTGGCTGAGTTCGAACTCTTTTCCCCCCGCGCTCACCGTGGCCCTGCCAGAAAGAAGGATCAGCCCGGTTTCGCGATCCCCGGTGGCGAAGGAAACACTCGAAGTTGTGGAATCGAGCCTAATACGTCCGTAGGCAAGATGTCGCATCGAGCTGTTTTGGGGCGTGACTGAGATGTGGCGCCCCACCTTGGCATTAGTATTCCGAAATACCATTTTCTCTAAAGGCCCTGCAGTATTGGCGTTCATAGTTCCTTTGAACACATAGTGTGTTTCCTCGACTAGCTTGAGACTAACAAGTTTGCATCCGGCTCCGGGTTGGGCATTACATGCAGCCGGGAACCGGAGGCGCTTTTCCCAGATGCCTATGACGCAGAAAACCGCCTCCAGCAACACGGTCCGCCTTCAGAAGGTCAGACGAAGGCCCAGCTGAAGCTGGCGCATGGCGCTCGCTGAAGTGATTACTCCGAATGTGGCGGTGCCGACAGTGGCGCCCGGAGCGTTCAGGCTGACCATGTTGAAGACGTTATAGGCGTCGGCGCGCAACTGCAGACCAAAGTGCTCCCTGAAAACAAAGTCGCGCGAGATCGCGAGGTCCACGTCTTTGAACGTGGGGCCACGGAGCATATTGCGCGAAGAGTTTCCATTGACGGCTATGCCGTTCAACAGATTTGCGGCATTCTGCGAGAACGCAGCGATATTGAACCACTCGGCCGTGGTGCGGTTGCTCAAGGCCGGGTTCTGCCCAGGCACAAGCTCGGCTCGCTCAATAGAACTGTTGCCGGTCAGGTTGGCGTCCTTGCCATTGAGAACGGTAAACGGTAAGCCACTATGGATGTTGACGATTGGGGAGATTGTCCACCCATTCGCGAATCCGCGCGCCAATAAACTGTTCCCGTGGTAGTAATGCAACTGCCACACTAGCGAGGTCACGAATTGATGGGGAAGATCGAAATCCGCCGGGCCGCGTTCCAGGCCTAGATGAGTCATGTCCTCCGCGCCGCCCTGCGTGGTGTTGTTGTCGAGTTGGACGCTGTCAAAAGTTTGGCTAAAGGTGTAGAAGGCGTACAGCGTCAGACCGTGTGTCATTCTCAGCTGGGCAGTTGTCTGTAGACCATTGTACGACGCCGTTTGATTGGATTGCACGAGTAGCACAGTGCCATACGGACTTCCCGGCGTCTTGCAAGTGGGGACGCCCGTATTGTCGATCGGTCGGCGTGCCACGATATTCGCGCCGGCGCTGGTCGCGCACGCGGGCGCGAGAGCGCCGGTCGCGGGAGCGTTAATGTCCTGTGCGAAGGGCAAACCGTGGGCGAGACTGCCCACGTATGCCGCAGACACGCTGAAATTCGAGGTGACCTGCCGCTGTACGGATAGATTGAACTGATAAGTGTACGGCCATTGGAAATTCTTCGCGAAGCCGAAGAAAGATCCTCCCGGAGTGAGGAACTGCGGCGGAAAGAACGGAAACGGATCAATACCGCTTACGCCGCTGCCGCTCCCTGTGGCACAAGTTACCGTCGGACCGAGCGGCGCGCCCGAAGCATTTTTCGCCACTAGCTTATTATACGGGCAGGAAAGCGTCGCTCCCTGCGGCACCGCGGTTAAGCCGGAACCTGTCACTTGCTGTGTGACATTGGTGAATGTGAAGCGCACGGCGGAAGGCTCGAAATTGGTGACCGTGTTCCATTCGTTGCCTGACACACTGCCGTAAAACACTCCAGCGCCGGCTCTGATCGAAGTTTTACCGTCGCCGAACGGGTCCCATGCAAATCCGACTCTCGGTGAAACATGATGCCACCGAACAGGTACGATGCCGCGCGTGATGTCCGGATCGCCATAGAAGAGGGCGCCCTCCGGAGCAGCCGGGATCGCCGTTGATTGCTCCCCCACCTGGAAGCTGGTCCCTCGATTTAAGGGATCGGTGGGCGGAGTCTGAATATCCCAGCGCAAACCAAGGTTGAGAGTTAGGCGCGGGACGATTCGGAAGTTGTCCTGGACGAAGAGGCCTGTGCTCCAACTGTTTGTATAGCCGGTCACCGGGGCGTCCTGCGAGATAGACGTCGGCAGACCCATCACGAAATTCGCGAGCGCAGGAACCGCAATGGTCTTGCCTGACACGGCATCCTTTATGTTCGTGCCATTGAAGCCAAACACACCATAATTATTCAACAAGGTTTGCTGAATGTCCTTATCGAGAGTTTCTTCACCTCCAAAAGAAATCGAATGTCGGCCGCGGGTGTAGCTGACCACGTCCCGCACGGAATAAAAATTCGAGCCAGCGACGGGTCCCGCGATGGCGCTCGCTGCGCTAAAGAAGCCCGTCACGGAGATCTGCGGCAGCGAATGCGGTCCTTGGACAGTGAACTCCGAGCCAATATCGCCCAAAGATGTCCCGGGCAAGTTTAATCTTCCCGCCATATTGCGCGTGTAGCCGAGCCAAAACTGGTTCGTCAGATTAGCCTTGGCCGTCCAAGTATCACTCAGATTCACATTTTGCTGGCGCCAGGTGAACTGCTGCACGTCCCAGGGGATATTGCCGTTGGGCTGGCCGGTGGTGGAATTCAGCGGAGGGACCTCATTGTTACCGCTGGTGTAGAAGTAGCTTCCGCTCAGACGTTGGTTGCTGGTCAAATTGTGATCCACCTTGATCAGAAACTCGTCCGTGTTGTACGGGCTAGGGGCGACTGCCTGGAAGGGGCCCGCGCCCGCCGTGGGGATATTTGGAAAAACGCTCGAGGTGAAGAGCTTTTGGGCAACGGGATCAAGCAACGAAGAACAGATCACCGTCGGCGAACCACAGGTGTACTGGCTAGGCAAGGAACCGCCCGCAGCGAGGAGGGCAGCCATATTTCCTCCAGCCTCCGCCGCTGTTGGCAACGTAGCGCCAGTGAATAGGAAACTGCTGAGCTGGCGCAGACCCTGATAGGAGCCGAAAAAAAAGGTCTTGTCTTTTCTGATGGGGCCGCCCAAAGTCCCGCCGAACTGCTGCCGCCGTAGAGGAGGAGTACCAACCGCCGAATTCCAGGGAGCAGCATTCAGCGCATCGGTTCGCCAGTAGTCGAACAGCTCGCCGTGATAGGCGTTCGTTCCAGATCTTGTAATCACTGTTATGACGCCGCTGGACATTTTTCCATACTCCGCGTCGTAGTTGTTCGTTTCGACGCGGTATTCCTGAATGGCATCTGGATTGGGAAGAATGTTTCCCGTGTTCCGCAATCCCGTCATGTTGATGCCCCCGTCGAGGTAATAGCTCACCGATCCGGCCCCTCCGTCCACGCCCCCATTGATGAAAGTTCTCTGCTCCGGGTATCCAAGAGTTATCACTGGATTCGGCTGGCCCGGATTAAAGCTGCTGTTCTGAACCCCTGGTGTGAGCAGCAGCAATTGATACGCGTTGCGATTCACGAGCGGCAGGTTAACGATTTCTTGATTTTCTATAGTGCGCCCGATTTCCGGGCTGGTGGTGTTCACCAGCGGTGTACTCTCTGAGACGGTCACCGTCTGGTTGATGTCTCCCAACTGCAGCACGGCGTCCACTCGGACGGGCACGTTCACTTCCAGCACCACACTAGCTCGCACGAATCTTTTGAATGACGGGGCCGCGATCTCCACGCTGTACTTGCCAATCGGAAGGAGTTCGACACGGTACTCGCCTTCGGCGCTCGTTTGCGCCGTTCGCGAAAGGTTTGTGTCCGTGTTCGTCAGCGTCACTTGAGCACCGGCGATCGTGCCTCCGTTCGCATCGGTCACTCGGCCATAGATCGTGCTCGCCGTAAGTTGCGCCCTCAAAACATTGGGAAGCAGCAGGGCTACGAAGCAGAAAATCACTCTCACTCCGAATTTTCCACGCATCGGCTTCTCCTATCTCTGCGCAAGGCACCTCTGCGCATGTTCATTACTGGCACTTGGATGTGGTGCGGCAGGCCCGCCTCACCGGAGCCTGATGTACCACATTATGAGACTGCGTCTCACTCCTATAAAACCCCGCAAAAAAACCGGCCTTCGCCGGGTCCCTCAAACCCTTTAACTAGCCGCGCTCTGAACCAACTCTGCCGAGGCAGCCTGATATCCCAACTCCGCGGAAAGCTTGTTCGCCGCTTCCATGAGCGCTCGCCCGATCTCTGGAACCCTCTCTTTCGTCATCCTGAATGCCGGCCCGGAAATACTCATCGCGGCAGCCAGCTTTCCGGAATGCGACCGCACCGCGGCGCCGATGCACCGCAGGCCTTCCTCTTTCTCTTCGTCGTCGATGGCGTACCCCCGCGCCCTCACTGCCCTTAGCTCGGCTTTCAGTGCAGTTGTTGTCGTGATCGTTTTTGGCGTGACCGCCTTTAATCCCCAGCGTCGCACGATCTTGCTCACTTCAGCCTCGGGCAGCTCCGCGAGCATGGCCTTGCCCACCGCTGTGCAATACGCTGGCGCGCGGCTTCCTACCGTGCAAGCCGTGCGGACACTGCGCTGCGACTCGACCTTCTCAACGTAAAAAACCTGCCCCTCGTCCAGGATGCAAAAGAATACGGTCTCGCCAAATTCGTCTTGCAGTCGGTCCAGATAAGGACGCGCCCGTCCGCGCAGATCGAGCCCATCGATCGCTCTCGATCCCAACTCATAGAGCCTCAGCCCCAAACGATAGCGCCCAGTTTCCGGGTTCTTAACCACCAGACGGTGCTGCTCCAGCACCATCATCAGTCGGTGCACCGTACTTTTGTGAAGCTTCAGGGCCGGGCAAAGTTCCGCCAGGCTGCAATCGCTCGAGCTCTTTGCCAATATCGCCAAGGCAGCCAAAGCACGGTCGAGAACTTGGACCTTGTAAGGAGAATTGATTGTCTTAGATTGTGGCACGCGTGCCATATTATGGAATTATGTCCGCTTGTCAAGAAGAAAAATCGATAGCATGCATCGAAGACCCGATCCCAACGGTTGACTGCGCTCGAGATCCATGAATACAAGTACTCGGACTCGTTTACTAACTCTTCTCGCAAAACCTCCACCAGTTGCACTCCGGTCGCCCGGCGCAGCCGGAATCAGACTCGCTCACACCGCCGCCACCGCCGGCGCCAAACTCACCGCATCGTTCGCCTTGATCCCGTAGAGCATCGCCTGCGTAAGTCCGCCCGCGGCCAGCACCAGCACAACTCCAATCGCCAGCCCTGCGCCCGGCAACGCCATCGCCTCCCTCAAAATCATCCGCAAAATGCTCGCCTTATCCGCGCCCATCGCCATGCGAATCCCAATTTCATTCCCCCGCCGGATCACCATGTACGACACAATTCCGTACAGCCCGACCATCGCCAGCACCGCCGCCAGAGCGCCATAAAACCCCGAAAGCGTCGCCATCAGCCTCTCGCGCGACAGCCCGCGCGATAGGGAAGTCCGCAGTACACTGAAATTTAGCACCATCTCCGGATTCGTTTGCTGCGCCATCTCCTTAACCGAAGCGATTAGCGACGAAACATTTTCGCCAGACCGTATCAGCAGCGTTGAATCCGGATCGGGCGCGCTATCTCACAGGATCTCGCGGAGTGAATTGCGGTCGCGTGAAAGTCGGGAACGACGCGACATCGGCGACGCAGCGCGTCAGGTCCATCGCCAGTCGCGGGTGCTCACCGGATAGTTCGCGGACGCGAGTTGCAAGTTCGGTGAATTGGGCCGCTCTGCGCGTGAAACGCAATTCGCTTTGTTGCGGGAATCAGCGGAAAAGCACGTTGGCGAACCGCTTTGCCAAACGAATCGAGGCAAGATGGTTCGCCACCGTGCGATCTGTTAACCGTTCCTCCGTGATATCTGGCTCTTCTAGCACCCAGCTCGCGCTCTATTTCTCTCGCGAGCCACGGGTCATTTCACCTCGACTTTCACGCGCATCCAAGGATGGATGCAGCACTGAAAAAGATGTTCACCTTTCGACAGACCCGTGATCTGAAGTTGGCTGCCTTGAAGGATTCGGGTCCTGGCTACCGCGACGGTTGAAAAGCCGCCGGCACATGCGGGAACCGTTTCCTCTCCTGGCGCATTCAGTGGCGGTATAAAGCCGCCACCGAACTGCTTCACTTCCGTGAAGGTGTGAGGCTCGCCGCCCTGGTCGACTACCACAACAGTCGTTCCTTGCCTGATGTTGAGCGTGTCAGGTTCGAAGTCCCAGCCCGGGTCCGGAGTTCCAGCGGCTGCTTTTGCGAATAATTGGGACAACGTCGTGAATGCTCCAAGCGTGATGTTCTTGCAGAAGTCAGGCCCAAGCGCGGCATTGAAGGTGGTCGGATCGCATTCGTCCAAAGCCACCACCTGCGCGATGCTTGGGGTATTCTCTTGCGCGTTCGTCCAGTCCGGTTTTTCTTGCGCAAGCGCCTGCGTCGTGCCAGCGAACAGCAAACAGCCTGCGAGTAAACTGAACTTCACCGCGGTAATTTTCATCATGGTTCTCCTTCCGTCTTGTTCAGAATTCGCCCGGGCCCGTCATCGGCCCGCTTGCGATGGCGTGCATGGTGCGCGAGGTGCAGGTTTCTTGACAATAGTGAGCGGCTGAAAATTGGCTTAAATTTGGCTGAAAACCGTAACCACGGAGAAAGAGGGCATTTACTGCACAGGGAGCGGAGGTATAATGCCGGGCAGTCTGCCTTTGGACTGCGCCCGATATGGCTCCCAAACTTTTAAAACTTGCGGACGATCTGGAACTGGATCGTGGCGCTTACGAGTTGCGCCGTTCAGGCGAAGCGCTACGGTTGTCCCGCATCCCCATGGAACTCCTGCTCTTGCTGGTGGAGCGCCGCGGGGAGTTGGTATCCCGGGGTGAGATCGTGGAACGGATTTGGGGGAACGATGTGTTCCTGGACACGGATAACAGCATCAACGCAGCCATTCGCAAGTTGCGACAAGTGCTGGATGACGACTCCGAGCAGCCGCGGTTCGTGCATACCGTAACCGGCAAGGGATACCGGTTTGTCGCGTCCGTGAAAGAGGTAAGCACCACTGCGCAGAAGCCAGGCGAGACTTCGAGTTCGCAAGCGACAACCGTGGGACCGCATGGTGTCGCATCGCACTATCGCATCCTGGAAAAACTTGGTGGCGGCGGGATGGGTGTGGTGTACAAGGCGGAAGACACCAAGCTGGGTCGCTACGTAGCGCTGAAATTTCTTTCCGAGCCGCTGGCCGGAGACAAAGCCGCCTTGGAGCGATTTCAGCGCGAGGCGCGCGCGGCCTCTGCACTCGATCATCCCAACATCTGCACTATCTACGAGGTAGGCGAACATAACGGCCTGCCTTTCATTGCCATGCAGTACCTGGAAGGGCAACCTCTGGACCGGCGAATCGGCGGGAAGGCCTTGCCAGTCGAGGAAGTGGTGGGTATAGGGATTCAGATTGCCGATGCGCTGGAGTTGGCGCACAGGCGTGGTATCATCCATCGCGACATCAAGCCCGCCAACATTTTCGTTACCGAACGTGGCCACGCCAAGCTTCTGGACTTCGGCCTGGCGAAGGCCATTTCTCTAAAGCAGTCGACCGGCGAGACCGACGTCGTAGCGACATTGGAAGTCAATCCCGAACACCTGACCGGTTCCGGCACGGCCTTGGGCACCGTCGCCTATATGTCTCCGGAACAAGCTCTTGGAAAGCAACTGGACGTTCGCACAGACCTGTTTTCCTTCGGCACGGTTCTCTACGAGATGGCTACCGGTGTGCTTCCGTTTCGCGGAGAGACCCCCGCCGCCACTTTCAACGCGCTTCTCAGCAAGAACCCCAAAGCTCCCCAGCTCCTCAATTCTGCTCTGCCTGCCGAGCTGGAGCGTATCATCCAAAAGGCTCTGGAGAAGGGCCGTGAGCTGCGCTATCAGAGTGGCGCTGAGATGCGCGCCGATTTACAGCGGCTGCAACGGGATGCAGAGCCTGCGCCAGTGCCACGCAATCTCGCCCGTGAACTTGCCGGCATGCGCGAGGGCTTCGCGGAGAAACCGGTTAAGCAGGCGGAGACCCGCGCGCCGAATATTCCTGTGCAGCGGACCCGGTTTGTGGGACGAGAAAAGGAAGTAGCTGCCGCCAAAGAACTGTTGCTGCGAGAGGACGTGCGGATGGTCACGGTCACGGGCCCCGGGGGGATCGGCAAAACGCGTCTCGCGGTGGAGGTCGCGAGTGGCCTCGCGAAGCGCTTTGCGGGTGGGATTCATTTTGTCCCGCTCGCGCCGCTCAGCGATCCGGGCTTGATCGTTTCGGTAATCGTTCAGACGTTGGGAATCGGGGAGGCGGGAGGTCCGTCGCCGCTCGAAATACTGAAAAAGAATATACAGGATTCTTTGCGCGCACCTATGCTGTTGCTACTGGACAATTTCGAGCACCTGGTGCAAGGGGCGTCAACCGTGGCGGAACTGTTGGCCATGGGTTCACATCTTAAGATCCTGGTAACGAGCCGTGCAGCTCTGCACGTGTACGGAGAACATGAATTTCCGGTGCCGCCGATGGCGGTGCCGGACTCGCGGTCCATGCCTGCGGTTGAGGTGCTCGGAGAGTACGCAGCTGTCGCGCTCTTCGTAGAACGAGCCGTCGCCGCCAGGCCCGATTTTGAACTAAGCCAGGAAAACGCGACCGCCGTGACCGAGATTTGCACCCGTCTGGACGGTCTGCCCCTGGCGATCGAGCTGGCAGCCGCGCGGGTCAAAGTGCTGTCGCCCTCTTCCATGCGGACACGCCTGGCGAGCCGGTTGCAGTTATTGACAGGCGGCGCGCGGGATCTACCGCTGCGGCAACAGACACTTCGCGCTGCCATCGATTGGAGTCACGATCTGCTGAGCGCTTCGGAGCAGCAGCTTTTCCGAAGATTATCGGTGTTCGTTGGGGGCTGCACTCTGGAGGGCGTGGAAGCGGTGTGCGACACCAAAGGCGATCTCGATTTGGACCTGCTCGACGGCATGGCATCCATGGTGGACAAAAGCCTGATGCAACAGGTCGAGCCCGTGAACGGCGAATCGCGGTTCGTGATGCTGGAAACGATTCGCGAATACGCACGGGAGAAACTGGAGGCCAGCTTGGAGGAGGCCCTGACGAAGCGCGCCCATGCCGCGTACTGTTTGGTGCTGGCAGAAGAAGAGGCTAGGGAGCAGAGCGGAACGGAAAGAGCGGAATGGTTGGAACGCTTCGCGCTGGAACATGACAATTTTCGCGCGGGCCTTGAGTGGCTGACGGAAACCGGAGATGCGGAGTGGGGCCTGCGTCTCGGCGCGGCCCTGTTTCGCTTCTGGGAGACGCGAGAGTATCTCACCGAAGGCCGGGACCGGCTAGGCAAGTTGCTGAAGATCGCAGGAGCGGCAGCCCCCACGAAGGCGCGAGCGCGCACACTTTTTGCCGCAGGCGTGCTCGCGGGCGAGCAAGGAGATTACGCCTCGGCGAATGCGCTCATGAGGGAGAGTCTAGACATCGCGCGTCAGTCGTGTGACAAGCAGGGCGCCGCAGTCTCTCTAAACGCGATGGCGGTCCTTGCTCGTGATCAGGGTGATGTCGGCGTTGCGAACTCTCTGTTCGAAGAAAGCCTAGTGTTGTGGAGAGAGTTGGGTGACCAGAAGGCCGTCGCTCGTTCTCTCAGCAACCTAGCGAATGTTGTCAAATTGCAGGGCGACTATCCCCGCGCGGGCTCGCTCTACGCGGAGTGTCTGTCCATCTTCCGAGGATTGGGAGATCGGACGGGAATCGCCTGGTCGCTAAACTACCAGGGAGACGTCGTACGCGATCAGGGTGACTCAGCAGCCGCACGGAAATTGTACGAGGAGGGCCTGACAATTTTTCGGGAACTCGGTGACCGCTGGGGCATTGCCGGCACACTGGCTGATCTGGGAAGCTTGGCAAGAGAACAGCGAGATTGTCCCAAAGCAGACTCTCTGTACCGGGAAAGCCTAAGAATTTTTCAGGAACTGGAACATAAACGCGGAATTGCACGTCTGCTGGAGTGTTTCGCATGCTCAGCGGCGGCGCAACTGCAAGCAGAGCGTTCGCTGCGGCTGGCGGGCGCAGCGGCAGCGCTGCGCCAAAATATTGGCGCTCCGCTCACTCCCGCGGAACAGGCCAAACTGGAAGCCCTTCTGGATCCGGCCCGGCAGGCCTTGGCCACGTCGGGCGCGACAGCTTGGTCAGAAGGTTGGGCTATGCCGGTCGAGAGAGCTATTGAGGAGGTGCTCATGCCCGAGGCGGGATCTCCCTCGAGCTAGCGCCTGGACGGGCTGACGCTTACGGCGAAGGAAATCCGCGTGCCACCTAAAGGTTCAGCCACTACTTACTCTGCGGTTGCCGGGTCGATGAGTCGGCGCACGGCGGAGACGCGATTCGCAGGAATACCCACGCGCTTAGCGTGTTCTTGGATGAGAGCCTCATCTGGAGCGAGGTAGACGCAGTACACCTTGTCACCTGTCACGTAGCTGTGGAGCCACTGAATCTCGGGGCCCAATCCCTTCAAAACGTTTACCGACTTTTGGGAGATTTCCCGCAATTGGGCATCTGTGAGATTTCCGGCTCCCGGGATTTCGCGTTCAATGACGAATTTGGGCATCGTCGTTCACCTGGTGGCCACGCATGCTAGCATTCAACTGGAGCGGCTTCAAGACGGCATGACCGAAGGTGCCCAAGTCAGCGAAAAACGCCCACGCGCAGAAGGAGGAGGTTACGATGGATCTTCGATCGCTCCAGAAACCGCTGAAAGAGCAATACCGCAATGACCCAAATGCTTCGCAAATCACTCTCCGGGCGAAAGGCGGGCAGACGGATGTTCCGGTTTCATGTTCGGTCGATATCGGTCGAGCTATCTACAATGCCGAGGCCCACAAGGGTGTAGGAGGCGGCGGTACCGGCGCTTGTTCCGGTGACCTTTTGCTTGGGGCGCTGGCGGCTTGCGCGCAGATCACCTGTCAGATGGTGGCTGCGGCCATGGGCATCCCAACCGAACGTATTGAGGTCACCGTGGAGGGAACCTTGGATCTTCGAGGCACGCTCGGCATATCAAAAGACGTGCCCATAGGCTTTGAGAACGTTCATCTTCATTTTGATGTTGCTGCTCCTAAGGCAACCCCGGAACAAATGCGTGTCTTGCAAGAGCGGACAGAACAGTATTGCGTTGTGATGCAGACCTTAATGCGACCGCCGAGAATCCAGACCGAGTGGATTGCTCACGATTGAATACCGACCGCTATTAGTCTTCACGTGTCGGGTGCTTTTCTCGGTAGATAAATACTTGTATGGGTTAATTTTGAAAGCTTATCAGCGACCGTGAAAGCGTTGACTCCCGTCAATGCACTTGTCAAGTTCCGTGGAATCAAGAAACCATTCTTCGCCGCTTATGCGATGCACGGAGCCGACGCGATGGTATTAGTGAACGTCATGCGGATTCCGTGCTTCGGCCGCAGAATGACCATCGGACGAGCTTCGATCAGTTGGCCCGGGGCCAGTTGAAAATCGTATTTTCTGAGCAGATCGCTCAAAATCATGAGGATTTGCAACATCGCGTAATTTCCACCGATACAGCCTCGGGGTCCCCCCCCGAACGGAAGGAAGGTGAAGGGCGTGCGCAGCTTGTCGTTAGGTTTGGTGAAACGCTCCGTATCGAAATCTTCCGGATTCTGCCAGTAGCGCGGATCATGGTGTGCACCGTACACATACACAATGACGGTCGATCCGCGGGGTATGGCGAGGTCGCTTACGCGGTCGTCCGCGACCGCCATGCGGTCGATCATCCAAAACGGCGGGTAGAGGCGGAGCCCCTCGTGAATGACCTGAGTCGTAAATTCGAATTTTGGAACGTCGGTGTAGCTCAGGGGCGCTTCGCCTAGCACGGAATCAAATTCCTGCCTTACCCTTTCGAGACAATCCGGACGAGAGCTCAAAAGATAGAAAAGCCACGATAGCGCATTCGACGATGTTTCATGGCCGGCGACGAGAAGTTGCATGCTTTCACTGAGGATGAGCTCATCGCTCATGCCCTCGCCATCGCTGTAGCGCGCATCCATCAAAGTCTGCAGCAGATCGTGGCCGGGCGGTTCGTTGCGGCGCTTCTTGATGTATTCGAGCAGAACAGCGTCCGCGCGGGTGCGCATGTCTTCGTGCCTGCGCAGTTCCCCCGAGACGGCGAACCAGGGATTCAGATAGGGCTGCAGGGTTTGCCGAACAATGAATTCCTGGACGGTGCAGATGGTATGGCTGACAAGATCAATGTCTTCGTCCTTCAACCGTGCGCCAAATAGCGATCGGGCGACCATCGCGAAGGTAATTTTCATAAGCTGGGGGTAGATATCGACGGGGCCGCGACGGACCTGTTTGTCGAAATCGCGCAGCGACTCGGCAAGGGAGTCCTGCATAATTGAGGACAGCGCATCGAGTTGCGTTCGATCGAAGCCTTTCTGGATGAGACGCCGCTGCGTGCGCCAGGCTTCCCCGTGGGTCGTGAGAAGACCTTTCCCCAGGAAGTGGCCCATGCGCTTTACTTGAATTTCGGATTTTTGGTAGTTCTCCGCATTGGTCTTTAACACGTGCTGAATGACAGCGGGATCGATCGTAACGATCGCCTCCTTGAGACCACCCAAATAGAACCGGAATGTGTCGCCGAAGATTTCGTTGTACCTGGATAAAACCTGCACGGGGTTGCGGAACATTGCGCGAGAATCCGCAAAGCTGCGAAATCGGGAAACAACGGGAACAGGCGTGAATGAGGTCATGCCCAGCCGTCCTGATACTTGCTTCGAACCGTAGGTGATTTCATGTTACTTGTAGGAAGCGGTAGCGGGGCCAGAGGTAAAGATAAAATGCTCAGAATCAGTTTTCGTTCCCCAGTTGCTTCAAGAGTATCAGATGATGCCGGATTGCCTGAGTCATGGTGGGGTGCTGCCGATAGGGAACCCCAAACTCTTCGGCGGTTTCTTTCACAATCCTGGTCAGCGGAGCATAGTGGGTATGGCACACGAAGGGGCACAGATGGTGAACAATGTGATGGTTGAGGCCGCCGGCGAGCCAACCGACGAGCTGGTTTTCCGTCGCATAATCGGCCGTTGTCGCGAAGATGTGATAGACGCCGTTGTCAAACTCACCACGGTCCGTGGGAAAGTAGGTGCTGTCGATGGTGTGCGTCGTCTGGAATACAAGCGTTACGGCTAAACCGACGAACAAATGAACCAGGAGGAACGCACCGGCGACGAGCAGAGGTGATTTCCCCAGCACCATCACCGGCAAGACAAGCATGTAAGTGAGGTAGAAGGCCTTGCCGGCAACGAGAATGGCATATTCGCGCAGAGAATGATTGGCGCGTTTCAGATAATCGTGGGACGGGAAGAAAAAGCTTTCGAAGTCCCTGAAGAACACATAGTCGAGAGAGAACATCGCATAAAAGAACAGCGCATAGATGTGCTGGAACCGGTGCCACGGCGCGCGGGATTCATAGGGGGTAAAGCGAAAGATGCCGCGCCCTGAAAGCGCATCATCTTCGCCGTGGAGATTGATGCAGGAGTGATGGCCCCGATGATGGAGGATACGCCACATGTACGAGCTGATTCCGCACAAATCGAAGACATAGTTCAGGGTTTTGTTGACATGCGGCCGGGACGAGATGGCGTTGTGATTGCTATCATGGGCGATGTTCAGCAAAAGGAACGTCTGCGCGAGGCCGCCTAAAAGGTAGAGGGCAACAAACTTCCATGAATCGGGCCGCAGAGCATACAGAGTAATCCAAGCGCCCACGAGAACTGCCAGACCCACAGCGATCTTCACCCACATGGTACGGTCTGCTTTGTGAGAAATGTTCTGGTCGGCAAAAAACTTATCTAGGCGGCGACGTAAGACTTTCGGAAAGGAAGATGCACGGACGGGTTCGGAAATCGACGCTGCTGAGGACTCCGATGGTACGAGATCCGGAGTCTCCGGATCTTGAGCGATCAACACTTCGGATTTGAACGTCACCGGCGCCTCCGCGGTCATGCTAATTAGGCCCGACGCGTTCCAGACGCCGCATCCGGGGTGCTGACCCTCAGCGAAATTGGTGCAGTGCCGACAGCCTCGCAGCACAATTTTAATGCGGGCCCGCAAAGACAATCAAGGACATTCGGAACGGATGATGCCTCGTTGCAGGTTGTGAACAATGGAAGCGACGCCGCATGGCATTGTCCAAAACGCTTTGTTAATATATGACCTTCGATGAACCAAAACGAAACGGGTTTCCTGCAAGGAACCATAGGAGGTCGGCGGAGCTCCGCAATTCCCGTTCGCACCCTTGTGCGCCAAAAAGGAAAATATCCGTTCCCCACAGCGTCGAGCGACGCTTCTGCTAGAAAAAAATTAAGCGAACATTTTCACCGTCGGCCTACATTTGAGGTCTGCACTTTCAAACTCAATCGCCGATCACCTCGCTTGCTGGGGAGAGATGTTTCGTTTAATGGCTTGCGTTCCATTCAACATTGGAGGATCGCTGATTGATGGCGGCGTCAATTTTAGGCCACCTGGACAGGCTGGCAGATGAGCACCCGGACAAACTTCTTTATTCGTACCTCGATGTAAACGGCGATCCGATAGAGAGCTACACCTACGCGTCGTTTCTCCAGAGAGTGGACGCGATCGCCGGATATTTGTGGAAAGATGGTCGTTTCGCGGCGGGCGACCGTCTGCTGCTTGCCTATCCACCGGGGCTCGAAATGATCTGCGCATTCTTTGGCTGCGTGCGCGCCGGATTGATCCCCGTGCCGGTGTATCCCCCCAGTTCGCGTGGCTTCCAGAGCGCTCTGTACAAGATGGTACACATCGCTAAGGATTGCCAGGCGGTTGGGATCTTAACGAGCAGGGACTATCAGGCATCCCTCAAGACGAATCTCGCGAGAAGCGGAGTCTCGGCGTGCGGCATTGACGTAGATTACATTTCCGGTCTTCCGTGGATCGCCACGGAAGATTTCGTGGATGCAATTTCGGACCGACCGGCTGCCGTTCATTCGAAGATTTTGTTTCTCCAGTACACCTCGGGTTCGACGATGGAGCCCAAGGGCGTGATCGTTACTCACGAAAACATACTGGATACGTGTCCGATGGTGATCGACCATCCCGCGCCGGTCGTGGTTTCCTGGCTTCCGCAGTATCACGATATGGGACTGATCGGGTGCTACCTATATCCAGCGCTGAAAGGTGGCACAACGTACGGTTTCTCTTCCACGGACTTCATTCAGCGGCCGATCCTGTGGTTTGACGCGATGACGGCCTACCGCGCCACCGCCACGGCTGCGCCCAACTTCGCCTACGACTATTGCCTGCGCGCCGGGAGGGTTTCCAAGGAAAGCCTGGAGGCTTGTGATCTCAGTTCGCTTCGCGTTTTGATGTGCGCTGCGGAACCCGTAAAGCCGGATACCTACAGACGGTTTCTGGAAGCGTTTCAGTCCTATGGACTGAAGTCCGAGAGTTTCTATGTCGCCTACGGCCTGGCTGAGAATACTCTGGCGGTCTCACTGGGTGGTCGCAACATCGTTTCCGTCAACAAACGTGCCCTCTCTCTGGGGACGGCCCGCATGACTACCGAGATCTCTGAAATCGACGGGGCCACGCAGATTGTCAGTTGTGGAACGCCACTGCCGGGTCTCGATGTTAAGATTGTGGATCCGGAAGGGCATTTCCCTCTTAAGCCAGAGCGCACCGGTGAAATCTGGGTCGCCGGAAGCGGTAAGTGCCGAGGTTACTGGAACAATCCCGAATTAACTCTAAAGCAGTTTCGCGCGCGGCTTGTGGACGATACTCCTTATGAAGACGGCTACCTGCGGACCGGCGACATAGGATTCTTCCACGGCGGCGAACTCTACGTCTGCGGCCGCATCAAGGACATGATTATTCTGCGCGGGCAAAACTATTACGCGCACGACATTGAGAATGTCGTGGAGAAATCATGCGGTCAAATCCGGCACAACTGCGTCGTCGCGTTCCAGATTCAGGAAGACAGCGAACCTGCGCTGGCAATCGTCGCCGAAGCCAAAAATCCCAGGGCGCTTCCCGACGCACGAAAGATTGCCGCCGCGGTCCGGAATTATCTCAATGTGGAAGTGGCGGTGATTTCGATCATCGCGCCTCGTGCGATCCCGAGAACGAGTTCGGGAAAGGTCATGCGCCATAAGACCAAGCAGATGTTGCAGCGAGGTCAGTTCACCGTTCTTTCGGACTTTTCGCGGGAGAAGGACGCAGGGGACTCCATGTGCGATCCCGACGTGCATTCTTCTTTCGCCGAATTGAAAGCCAAATACAACCTGACAGGTAAGGAATCGTACAACCTCATAGAAGCCGGATTAGATTCCCTGGATCTTGTTGTGTTCGTTCATGAGCTCAAGGAACTCCTGAAAGATAAAGGCGCCGAGATGCTGGCGAGGCAGGTAGATATTGGCGTGATTCAGCGTGTCGCCGTAGCTGAGCTGTTTGGACTAGCCGAAAAGTTGAAGCACGCTCCCGACGAGGCGCTGGTACATCTGCGTCATTCCCTTGCGGCTTTCCGTGAAGAGCAGCGCGCCGCTGAGAAGCAGATGATGAACAGCGACAGGAAGCTCATCTTCGAGCCTCCAGTGCCTTTGCCCGTGCCTGAGATACCGGTGCTGAATCAGGTGCTGCTCACTGGCGGGACCGGCTTCATTGGGCCATTCCTCATGAAAAGCTTGCTCGAACAGACACGGGCGAAGATATATGTTCTCGTCAGATCTTCCGACGAAAAGCAAGGTATGCAAAGACTGAGGGACGCAATGGAGTCAATCGGACCTTGCGAGGTGGGTCTGATGGAGATGTTCGAAGCTCGGGTGATCCCCGTCTGCGGCGATCTAGGGCAGCCAAAGCTGGGCCTGACGCAGGACGAGTGGGATTTCTTCGCGAGTGAAATCGACACGGTCTTCCACAACGGTGCCACCGTGAACTACCTCTTCAACTACGACCTGATGCGTGACGCGAACGTGTTGGGAACCAATGAGCTTGTAAGACTGGCGTTCGAAGGAAGGCCCAAAGAATTCAATTATGTCTCGACTACCTTCGTGTTTGGCTGGGCGGTGAAATCAGTTCTGAATGAGACCGACCTGAACGAGAATATGGAGCTACTCGATTTTGGGTACAGCCAATCGAAATGGGTAGCGGAACAGGTGGTTGTCGACGCGCGTAGCAGGGGACTCTCCGCGCGGATTTTCCGGCCGGCCCTCGTGAGCCCTTCAGTGACGGGCGGAGGTAACAACTTCGATATCGCCGTACGCTTGATTGCCTTCATGGTGAATCATGGCATTGGCGTTGATACTCTCAACCAGGTCAGCTTTGTTCCGGCGGACATTGTGGCGAACAACATCGTTGCGATCTCTACGACTCGTGGTACAGCGAATAAGATTTACCATGTCACGCGGGACGATTATTCGAACATGATGGATATTACCGGGCTTATTACCAAAGCGACTGGCCGCCAGTTCGAAACATTCAGGCTTCCCGATTTCGTTCCCGAGCTGATCCGCAGATGCCGGAAGGAAGATCTTCTCTTCCCGCTGATGGATTTTTTGGTGGGCTCTGTCGACAACATCTCGGCGATGGAATTCAAACGCTATGACAGCTCTTCTTATCAAAAGGGCCGGGATGCCTCTGTGTGGGGCAAAGCAGATCCGTCTCTGGAAGATACGGTTAACGGCATTCTGAAATTCATGTATCGCAAGGGGATCATTTCGGTCGCGGCTCGTGAGGTCAACGCGGCGTCACCGAGCGATGGACTTGTGGACAGGACAGATGCAGTATCCGCTATTGCTTCTTAAACAAAAGCTTCTCCGTTAGCCGCTGGCCCGTCTCCAAGGTGCCGATCGTGGATAGTGTCATCTGTTGCCCTTCCGCGGAAACCACCCACCTATCTTTTTGCGTGACTTGATCATCGCGCCGGTAGCTCGCATCCACCGTATGAGGATCCACAAGTTCAAGCGTCACGGTGTCGTTGCGCGAGTTCTTCAGATCGTATTGCTTTCCGTCAAAACGGGCGCTATAGCTGAAGTCACCCAGAAAACGGATCCCACCGCTTCCGTCGGTCTCGATTTTGAGCGCCAAACCTTGGCGCAAACGAGTCTTGCTGAAATCTTGCGTCCATTCGCCTGCGAAGAGGTCGTTGGCGACCTTCGTACCCCCGCTTCGCGTCCACACGGTGATCTGATCGGTCTTGCCTCTGGTCGCAGTCGTAGCCGTTAGCTCGTTCCCATCATTCGAAATTTTTTCGCGAATCGTCGCCACAACAGCTCCATCTTTTTTCTCCTTGACCTCCGCCTGCTTCTTATCGATCCTGCGCAACTCAATTTGATTGAACGCGAGATTGCCCAGCGCGGACGACTCGTGTCCGTTCCGATTTGCTGTGAAATCGAGATGAGTTTCGCCGGACATGACTACATGCACCTCGTCATGCAGAGGTGTTATGGAGAGCCGGTTCGGCGGGTCCAGACTAGACTCCGCAGAGACGAGCTTCCACGAGCCAACCCGCGGGTCTGCTACTTCAGGTTGCATAGCGGCAAGCAGTCCGAGCAAAACTAAGATACGAATGGATCCTCCTAATCCGATGGGGCACAGTTTAGCAGATTCAGATAGGTCCATACGTGAGTCGTGCGCAAGTGTGAACTCGCGAACCTAAGCGCAATCGTACGAACTCATTCCGAATGGAGCAGCTCTTTCGCCCCTGTGGTTCTTAGGCGCCACCGGAGAGTTTTGGTGACGACGATCTTGTGTGATATGAAATCATCATAGATATGCATGTGCGCCGTTTTTGGGTGTCAGGAATCGTCCTCGCAGCAACCATCGCACTTCTTCCATTCTCTTTTCACTCGGAGCGCCGTCTGGAGACAGCAACACGAGTCGAAGGGAGTCAGGCTGAAACTGTCCGGGAGGAGCTGGCTAGTCGTTTTCGGTCGCCGTTTGTGGACCGCGTTGTCCTGGTGATCGAGGGACTCCCACCTGCGGATTCGGAGGCAGGCGGACAAGCGCTAGAAACCATCGTGGCAGGACTGAGAGAGCAACCCGGCGTTTCAGGTGTGGTGTCCTATCTCGAGTTGCGCGATCCGATTTTTCTGGGCCGTGGAGGGGGAACGTTTGTTCTCGTGGGGCTCACGTCAACCGACGGTCCAGTCGAGTCGCTTGTTCCGGAGCTTCACCAGTTGGCAAGCTCGTTTGAAAATCAACTCCGGGGCCGTTATCCGGCGGTGAAGATCGAACTCACGGGCGAGATTCCACTGAATTTCGATATTCGGAAAGCGAGCGCCGCCGACGTGCATCGCGGCGAAAGCCTAGTGATCCCCGCGACCCTCGCGCTTCTGCTGGTGGCGTTTGGAAGCCTGATGGCCGCCCTGATTCCACTGGCGGTTGGCCAGCTTGCCATCGCGACCACTCTGGCGATTACGGGATTTCTGGCCCAGCGTTGGCACTTGTCCATTCTGGTTCAGAATTTGGCCACCATGCTTGGCCTTGGCTTGGGAATCGACTACGCACTCCTCATGATCAGCCGCTTCCGGGAAGCGATTGCCGCCGGGCACCCCGGATCCGTGGCCTCGGCCATCGCGGCGCGTCAGGCAGGTCGCACGCTTTTGATTTCAGCCTCAACGGTAGCCATCGGTTTTCTAGCCCTCTTGACGGTTCCGATCAGCGAAATCCGTTCCATAGGTGTCGCGGGATTCCTGGTGACGGGAATGTGCGTGTTGCTTACAAATACCCTAGTTCCGGCAGCGCTGGTATTGCTCGGTCCGCGGATTGATCTTGGCAAATTGCCCTTTACTGCAAAGTTGGATGCGCAGCGGGCCGCGCGTACGGGAAATCGCTGGCGGCAGTGGGGAAAGACGATCGTCGCGCATCCCTGGCCTGCCCTCTTTTTGGCGGGTACTCCTTTGCTTCTGCTCGCTTGGCAGGTCAGACGACTGGATACCAGCCTCCCCCGAGGGGATTGGCTTCCGCCGGCGGCGGAATCAGTCCATGCGCTGCACACCCTGGAACGGATGGATCGGGGCGGCGTTGTTGAATCGTTGCGCGTCATCGTCGAACTTCCAACGGATTCCATTGCCCAAACCGGCGCGGGGTGGAATGCGCTGGATCGTCTGAGTAAGCGCCTGGCGACCGACCCTCGCTGTGACCGCGTGATTTCTATCACTACGCTTGCGGAGAACAACCGATCTTCCCTCCCTGATCTTTCGCGGGAGACGCGTCGAACGTTTCTGAGCAGCGACGGACGAGCGACTCTGCTTGAGGTGTTGCCCGCGAGTTCGGTCTCCCTGCGCGACCAGGTGAACTGGGTGCGGGAGCTGCGTAAGACCGGCGCGCCAGCTCTCACCGGGGTGCCCGGCGCAACCCTTCTCGTTGGCGGCATCCCGGCTCTCAACGCCGATTATGAAACAATTATCAGAGACCGCTTTCCGTCTGTAATGGCGCTGGTAGTGGGGGGAACGCTCTTTGCTCTGCTGTGCGGGTTCCGATCGATCTTCGCCGCCGTGAAGGCCATTGCACTCAACCTATTCTCGGTCGCTGCGGCGTTCGGAGCATTGGTTTTCGTTATCCAAGATGGACACGGAAGCAAGTTCCTGGGAGTTCCCGGGGGAACCGGTAGCGTGTTTCCCCTAGTACCGATCGTCGCGTTTGCCATCGTCTTCGGATTAAGCATGGATTATGAGGTATTTCTAGTCGCACGCGTTCTCGAAGCCAGAAGGAGCGGACTAAGTGAAATGGACGCGATCCCTGAGGGTCTGGCTAGAACCGCAGGCCTGATTACGAGCGCCGCCGCGATCATGATCGTGGTATTTGCGGCATTCACCTTCGGAGATTTCCTGGTGGTCAAGATGATCGGATTTACGTTGGCGATCGCCGTGTTAATTGACGCGACACTTATTCGTATTGTAATTGGTCCGGCGCTCCTTCGCATTGCAGGCGATTGGAACTGGTGGCCTGGTGGGCTCGCCACCCCGATTCAAAATCAGCCCGAGAAGCGTATCGGATTTAGGTGGTGGAAGTTTGTGGATCGTTGAAGTCGCAAGAATGAACTACTCTATGTAACTCCTAGTAAGTCGCCTTACCAGAAAATAAGATCTGGGCCGATTTCACTTGTACGATAACCGCATAATCGGAAACTTGAAAACTTGAAAATCCATATGGACGGTTACCGCGTTAATCGGGATCTGATTCCAACCTGCCCACCAGCAACATCCTATCTGTTCTGCTTCCGGGCGGCTGGCCCAACTACCGTGAGAAGATCCACTGCGCAAGAACCAGTGCTCCAGACATCGTGATTACGGCCGCGGTAAACCACAGGCGTACTTTGCGATGTTCTGGAGTAGGCTGACGCCCCCAGATGACGGGCCGCGTATTGATAATCCACAATCCGATTCCGGTGAAGGTTACGATCACTCCGTTGAACATTCGATAGTAAACTGGTCCCCTCCCTACGCCGAGAGCCAAGCCGCCAATAACCCCGCCGATTGCAGTCACAGCACCCAGCAACGACAAAGACATCAAAGCACCATGCCATGACCGCCAAGCACCAATCTTACTGCGGAACCTCGACGTCAGGACCGCCGCGACCACCCCGCCCATAATGAGGGCGGCATATCCATGAAAGGGTGTTGGATGGCTGAGTCCTTGGACGATGATCGAGGCGAGAGCTACAACGATACATCCTGCGTAGCCCCATCCAAGTACCTGGTGCCGCGGATCTCCCTTCCGCAGCCCCACAATCACGAATCCGATAGCCACAGCCATGAGCCCCAGAGCCACGTGGATCAAAGAAAGTATCGACACCTAGCCGATTCAACCCCTCTTCTGGGTACGCCAGGGACAGCAAGAAATTTCCTCAACGCAATTATTGCTCTGTTCTACCGGGTATTTCCACCCGATGCCGCGTCAAATCCTGGTATGTCGCGTTACCGGAGATGTGAAGTAATACTTCACTTGGACGAGTACCGCGTTAATCAGGAGCTACGGGCCGGTGCTCCATGGATTGCATTGCTTGCACAAGTCCTGCTATTTGCCTGGTGCCGGTGGGGCGGTAAACGGGCTTAGGGCGATGCCGATGGTCCCGACATTGCCGGAGGCGCGTTCGTAGAGGCCAGCGCGGAAGTAGACCTCGCGGTTGGGCAGGTCAATTTCTTCACGGGCGTGAATTTCGACGTTTTGATTGCTCTCGTAGAGCTTCGCCGGGACTTTGAATTCGTTGGTGCTGGTGACGAGGTTGAGAGCCAGGCCATTCTTTTCGTAGGCGACGAGCATGAGTTCGACGAAGCCACGGCGCAGGTCGCCCTCCGCGGTAGGCAGCTTTAGTGCGTGCAGCGGAATGGTAAAATCCACCTCGTAGCGGGTGACCGGTCCGGGTAGGTCCTGGTTCACGCCGGCGCGTTGGGCTCCGGCAGCAGGCTGGTTCTGTTCCGGGGAGACGCACACCCGGTAGACGATCTGGTCGAAGTCCGGCATGCCAAAGCGCATCAAGGCCAGGAGACGATCCTTCTCTTTTTGCTGGGATGCGATGGCCGCGCGCTGGGTTTCGCTTTCTGCGTAGTAGCCGCGACGGTAAGAGAGCTGATACCTACCTTCGGCCAGCTTGACTTGAATGGTACGAAACCTTCCATCCCTGGCAGCATTGCTGGGGGAATAACTCAAGGTGTAGTAGTGCGCGGCGTCCTCTACAGCGCGGGTGACTTCCCGGTCGAGAGCGTTGGTGTTGTAGAAGGCCGCGCCGCCGGTTTCTTTGGCAATAGTTTCCATCGCAGCTTGCTGCGGACCGGAAGAGGCATCAGCCCTCTGATTCGCCATGGTCGCGCCGGCGCGGCGGTCCAGACCCTGGCTGGGATCGAACCCGGCGACTTCGGTCATGCCCACCGCAGAGATCGGATAGATGGCGATGCGGTCGGGCCCAAACTGGTCGGCCGTTTGGCGGAGCGTGCCAGAGAAATTGATGATGGGTCCGCCGCCGGGGCCAGCGCCCGGAAAAGATTTGATTGGAAATTCGCCGGCAAACCAGAATACGTTTTTTCGCCCAGGAATCGCGGAAAGGTAACTCTGGAGCTCGCGCAGGCCAGCGATAGTTAAGGCGGAACGGTCGCTGGTCTCTTTGTTACTGGTGGTGCTCTGAAAATCGCGCACGGCATCGATGGCCACGGGAGCCGTGTCAGCCTTGGTCATCATTTCAATCAATTCCTGATCGCCGGCTTTGCGGGACTGGGTGGCGAGGAGGCCGACGGACTTGGTGGTGGCTCCGGCTTTCTTATCATTGATGGCGGCCAGCAGGCGAGCCGTTTCCGTGGTGAAGCCCTGCACGATGCGCAGCTCCGGCGTGAGAGCGAAAATCGCCAGGCGCATTCCTGGGGGCACGGTCTTGAGATACTTGACGACCTGGGTGCGCACATAGACCTGATCAGCAGGCTGAGTATTGACCCAGTCGAGTAGCAGCACACTCACCGAATCCGAAGGATGCACGGTCTGTGAACTGGTGTAGGTATTTGGGGGCAGCGGCGCGGCGGAATTCGCAGTGGCTTGCGTCGGAGAGGCATGGGGAGTGTCGTGGTGCTCTTCGAAAGAAGCGATATTCTCTGGCGCGCCATCTTCGAATACCGTGAACTGGTCCTTCTTGAGGCCGTTGACGGGCTCGCCCTTTTTGTTGGTTACCACGACGTCCACCAGGACGACACGGACTTCGACCTTGAGGACAGGTACATTTTGTGAGGACTGATTCGCGTTCGACGCTTGCGCACTGCCACTTTGAGGACGCGAGGTGTCTTGGCGACACCAGGAAGGAGGCGGTGCAGCGAGCATCGCCGCAGCGACGAGCGCCAAGCAAGGTCGGGAGTTCATCGAGAGGAGAATCTATCACATGGATTGACGATGAGTTAATAATATGCTCCAACACGTATCGTCTTTTTACCTTTGGACGCCGCTTTGCGCTGGAACAAATTCAGTTTCTGTTGGGCCACGTCTCGATGCAGACCACGGAAAGATATCTCGGCTGTAAACAGCGACTGAGAGAGGCTGTCAACGACAAGATAGGAAGTGAACCGGTCTTCAGTTGAAGAGGATGATTGAGCGGGGCTAAAGATTACTCTCAGCAAAGAACATTGTTATGGAATCATGTGGATTTCGATCAAAACCACTTTTCCGGTAAGGCGACTTACCAGGCACTTTGGCTATATTCGAGTGAGACAGAGTAGACCGCGAGGGACACCGGTATGATGTCGAGCTTGTAACTCAATCAACGTTGGCGGCGTCCCAGTTACAGAGACTCTGTTACGCTGCATAATCTGCGAAGGGCGAGGGCAGCCGTTAGTGGGGCTTCGTTCAGGAGGGTAGCTTATGCTCGTGAGCGAACGTTTCGCGATTGTCTTGCTGATACCCTTGCTGTACGCGTGTCCTATCCTTGCTCAGGCAGGACCCCCTGATAGCGGAACGCAAAGTGGCGGTCTGGAACTGCAACTTCCCTACCTCGATTGGACGACGGCACGGCTAACCGAACATATCCCAGAACTAAAAGCACTAGAACCGGCGGCGGACCAGCAGCAATTATCGGTGATCTTGCAGAACATGGGCCGGACCATGGACGATTTCGTCCAGAACATCGTTGACCTGATCGCTCACGAAGAAGTGATACAGGAGAAGCTAAACGCCAAAGGAAAAGTGAGATCGAAGGAACGAGTTCAGGACAATTATTTGATTTTTCATCATGGGTATGAATGGGGAGCAAGCGCGGAATACCGCATGGACGATAGGGGGAATCGCCTAGGGTCGATCGGCTTGGACAAGGGGTATGTGGCCACCTCCGGCTTTGCCTTGAGCTGTATCAGTTTTTCCACGGTGGCTCAGCCGCAGTCGAGATTTCGCTACCTGGGCGATGAAAAGCTTGGTTCACGAGAGACGTATGTCCTGGGGTTCGCGCAGAAGCCCGGCCAAGCTACCTTCACAACCTCGATGAGAAGAACCGGAGGACGCGTAGTGCGGATGTTCACGCAAGGAATCCTGTGGGTGGACAAAACTAGCTTCCAAATCCTCCGCATGCGCAGCGATTTACTGGTGCCGAGCGCTGAACTTGGACTCGATCAGCTGACAACGGATGTTGCGTTCGATGAAGTGAGATTGCAGGACGTCATCAATCCGTTGTGGCTCCCCAGCGACGTAGACGTGTATATGGAAATCAGCGGGGGAAAATACCGCAACGTGCATCACTATACGAACTACCGGAGCTATCGAGTCTCCGTGAAGATCGGGGCTTCGCAGTAGTCGGAGTCCTGATTAACGCTGTCGGTTGAGCTGGCACGACTAATCGGGACTTAGCCAACTTCGTACCGTCATCTTCCCCACATGATTGTCTCCTGCAGCGCTCGCTGTCGGGGTTTGGTGAATCGTTAGGTTCGGATCGAGTCGCGTCGAGAGCGGAAAACCCCTCCTGCGGAGAAGGCCGCAGGCCGTTCGGATCGCACAGATTACCCGCCGTAACGGGCGTTCAGTTCCTGACATCCTGTTCGAAGCAAGCCTCTAGGATGGAGAAATCGTCCGCGAGCTCGTGCGATCCGTGGAGCGTGCGCACACGAGCAAGTAGTTCATCCATGAGGGCTCCTCCCCGCGAATCCCGCGTTGCGAGGTATTCGATACATGCGTCCATGTCCCAGACAGTCTTCCCATCGCGGAAAATCTCGAAAACCCCGTCACTGAAAACTAACAGGCGTGCACCGGCTGCTACTTCGCACGATTCGGCTGGGTATTCCTGTCCGCTCATCACCCCGATCATCATGCCGGAGGACGACAACAGGATTGGATCACGCGCACCTGGTGCGAGGAGAATCGAAGGATGATGCCCGCCGCCCGACCACGTTAGCAATCGGGTGGAGCGCTTGTATACGCCATACCAAGCTGTGAAGAACTTTTGGCCGTGCCGCGCGCTCGGGAACATGTCGTTTAGTTTCGCTAGCACCTGATCCGGCTGCCTCATATCCGTGCCCATCAGCGAACCGGATCGCAAGACGTTCGTGATGGTGACGGACAGAAGTGCCGAGTCTAAACCGTGTCCCGTCACGTCGATGAGGTAGAGTGCCAAGTGGTCGTCGTTGATCCAATGATAACCAATCGTGTCGCCGCCGAGGTTTGACGAGGGGACGTAGCGCCAGTCGATCGAGATGGGTCCATCCATTGGCGGCGGGATGCAGCCCAGGACATATTTTACGCCCGCAGCAAAATCGTCACGCATACGCTCGTTTCCGAGCGTCTCCAGCAGTGCTTTGGCGTCCGCGAGGTCCGGCGTCGTGAACCCTTCCGTGTACGTACCGTAGACAGCCGCGAGCGCGTCGCGGGCCTCGTTGCCATATCCTTGGCGCTGCCAGAGCCGGGCGAGGCTCGTAGTGGAGCGGAGTTCCCAAGCCCTGCTCTGCTGGCGGCGTGCGGTTTCGATGGCGGTATGGAAGCACTCTTCGGCGGTGGCTTGGTTGTCCGTCTCAGCTAAGTGCAACTCACCCAAGAGGCGGTGCAACTCGGCCTCCTGGAAACGTTCGTCGTTCTTATCCGCGAGGTCCAGCCCCTCGCCCAGCGCGCGGTGCGCATCCTCGAACCGGCCCGCCCGAATGTAGCCATCGCCAAGAAGGCTGAGGTAATAAGGAAGTGCCAGTTCAGCGCCGGTGGCTCGATAGGACTCAAGGCCTGCGACGAGCAGGGCTAGCCCTCCCCCAAGGTTTCCTTGCAACAGCAACCCACCGCCTCGGTAGAGTGTGCCCGTAGCATGCCAGAAGGCAAAGCCCTGTTCGGTCGCGATCTCGATCTGTTCATCGGCTGCCGCTTGCGCCTCGTCGCCGAGCTGGCAGTGTTGTCGAAGCCAACTTGCATGATGCAATGCGTACTCCAGGCTAAATGGGTGGCCGATGGTGTGCGCCAACGCGACGGTTTCTCGACTGAGTTGCAGCGCCTGGTCCGGGTAGCCCAGATGCCATAGAGCTAGCGCCAGATAGCAACGGTGCGTGGCACCGGAATCTTGGCCGGTGTGGGTGGCCCAGAACTTCGTGCGCTTGCGGTCATCGTAGTCGGCCACTGCTAGCGAGCACTGATCACTGGCGCCAGCGAAATCCCCACGGTATAGCATTGTCAGACCCGACAGGAACAGGGCTTCCATCATCATGCCGGGGTCGTTGAGCGCCCCAACAAATTGGATCGCTTCGACCGCCAGGTCCATGCACAACTTGAAGTCGCCGCGTACCACGTGCCACGCAAAGTTGCCCCACATGACCGCAAACCGCTGCGCCGGCTGCCCGATCCGGTCAGCCAGTACGCGGGCCCGGCTGAAGACGGGGCCGACCTCGGGTGCGGCATAACCGCGCGCAGCGATATAGGTGGTGCCCAAGGGATTAAGGAACTGCAACTCTTGGGCATCACGTTCCGGTGACTCTGCTAAAGCACGAACAAACGCAAGGCCTTTTGTCAGGTGGCTGATAGCCTCGACGTTCGCCGAGCGCTCCAGGCAACGCAACCCCGCCTTCAACCAATAGCTGACTCCCCTCTCCACCATGCCCGCTTCGGTGAAGTGGTGAGCGAGCAACTCCGGCAGCGTCTGGGCGGTCTCCGAGAACCGTGATTCAAGCGTTTCCGCGATCTCGCGGTGGAACTGCTGTCGTTTCTCCGTAGCCAGCGCATCATGCAACGCGCCTTCGAGGAGCGCGTGCTTGAACATATATGTGGAACGGGGCGGGTAGCCCTTCTGATATAGGATCTCCGAACGTACCAAAGTCGCTAGCTCGGCCTTGAGAGTCGCCTCGCTCACCGTCGTGACGGCGGCGAGCACCTCGTAAGCGAACTCGCGCCCGAGTGTCGCGGCGAGTTGCGCGACCTCAGGATTCCTCGTCATGCCGTCCAGCCGGGCCACCACCAAGTCTCGGAGCGTTCCGGGGAGTCCCCGGTCAATCAGGTCGCATCGCGCGTTCTCTCCCCCGGCCTGGTCAAGCCGCCTCGATTCTTGCACCATCCTTGCGAGTTCCTCGACGAAAAAGGGCACACCTCCGGTCCGTTGGTGGATCTGATCAATCAGTTGCTGTGGCAACGAGCCTGCGGCGCTCTTCCCCAACAGCTCTCCGACCTGGCGTCGCGTCAGGCGGTTCAATGCGAGACTGGTCTGGTGTGCGACGGCGGGCCAGGGTGTCTTGAATTCGGGACGGAATGTGAGCACCGTGAGGATCCGGTCGTGCAGGCCTTCCGCGAGGAACTGGCCGAGGAACTCCAAAGTGGACGCATCCACCCAGTGTAGGTCCTCAACGACGAAAAGGACCGGCCTCCGTACCGCGCGGGTGTGCAGCCATTCCCGCATGACCCGGAACGTTTCTTCCCTCAGCCGGGTCGGAGACAAAGAAAGCGGCGCGAAGCGGTCTGAGGTTGGCAATCCCAGCAGCGACGCCCACAGAGGCAAAGTTTCCGGCCGGGCAAGGTCGTACGCCTCTAGGCGACTGAGCAGACGGTCGAACTGCGCCTCATCCGATTCCTCGAGGCCGAAGTCAAGGGCTCGCTCGTAAAAGTCAATGGCCGGGTGCAGTCCCGTGTACTGGAAGTGTGGCGAGCACCGCCACTCGATGACTGGCGAGTCCACCTCCCCTTCGAGCATCTGCCCCAGGACATGCTCCTTCAGCGTGTGCACCAAACGCGATTTGCCCAGGCCCGCCTCGCCGATGAGCAATACGACCTGGCCCATGCCTTCGTTCGCCTGCTCCCAACGATCCATTAGAAGATTGACCTCAGTATCGCGGCCCGTTAACGGGGCGACCCGGGCCATCACCGACATCTCGTCGTCGACAGCTCCCTTGGGCACGAGTACGGGTCCCGAATGCGATGATTTTGAGAATTTCGCGGCGCTCATGGACCCTTTCCCTTCGAGCGGCATTCCTTCACGAGCTTTCTTGAATTGTGGTGAACTACCAGTTTTGATTGACCATCGTCATACAGGCTCAGCTTGCCCTCTTATGCCTGTGCGACTGCAATCGGCGAATCCTAATGAACGCATTCCTAGCCTGGTTGTTTCGCCTCGACTCGAGGATGCCCCGGTAAACGATTGCATGGAGCACACTCGGAAATAAGTGTCAGAACTACTGCTTTTGAAGTAGAAAAAATAAGGTGTAACAACTGTGGTGGTAAACACCTTGCGGGGAGTGCGGTACCAGCTCAAATAGGAGAAACGCAGAAAGTAGCCTCGTTAAATCCTGGTTAACGCTGCCAGCTCAACCGGTCGATGCAACACTTTGTTGAAGTTTACTGGCGGGAGTTTGAAATCCTAAGGTTTTTCTTGGACGCTGATTTAACCGCAGCGCCACTTCGTCCAGCTCCGCTTGGGTGTAACCCGACAGGTCGGTTCTCTTAGGGAAGTATTGTCGTAATAGCCCATTCGTGTTTTCGTTCGAGCCGCGCTGCCAGGGACTTTGCGGATCGCAGAAATAAACTTTCACATCCGTGGCCATGGTGAAGGTCTTGTGCTTGGCCATTTCCAGTCCGCGATCCCAGGTCAACGAGCGGCGCAGCGCCGCTGGGAGTTTACGCGCATGCCTGGTCAGTGCCGCGACCACCACCGCCGTGTCTTTGCTGGGCACTTTGAGCAGCGTTGTAAAACGCG
>Ga0210384_10001004_pt1 | contig 40318 bp, 26 predicted proteins | sample IncBWH2MmetaG_FD_160574 | JGI IMG/M metagenome (GOLD analysis project Ga0210384, IMG submission 160574) | Forest soil microbial communities from Barre Woods Harvard Forest LTER site, Petersham, Massachusetts, United States - Inc-BW-H-2-M | ecosystem: Environmental > Terrestrial > Soil >...
GCGGCGGGCTGGCGGCGGTTTGAATGGTCATGGAAACCGGCACGGTGGCACCGCCAGTAAGTGTGACTGAAGGCCTATCAAAACTCGCTCTAGCTGCGGCTGCGCTACAACTTACCTTTCCCGTTGCATCCCAATTACAGCTTTGGGGCAGGTGGGCTGCGCCCAAAGCTACCGTCCCATTGAAAGTACTGCTAGCAGTAACATTCAAGTGATAAGTGACGGAGGCACCCGGGACAACGGTTTGGTTGTCGTCGGTGGCCGTGATGGTGAAAGTAGGCTTGGTATTTGGATCCGCGTTGGGGACGCCCGAGGCCGGGCAGAACGTAATGATATAACCCGGTTGGGCTGGGGCATGGCAGTTGAAGTCGCTGGAAGGATCGTCATAGGCATAGCCGTAGACAGAAGGGCAGTAGTTCTTGACGGTCGTTGCACGATAATTCAAATTCCAGGCGACGTTGTTGCACGCTCCAGGCACACCGTACGCACCAGCGCAGCAGTAGTTGGGCGTCCCGAATTTCGCGCAAAGGCTTTGACACCCGACTACATTTCCCGCCGCATCTCTATTTTGCATATCCGGAGGACAGAAGCTGCGCAAATCGGCCTGGCAGGCAGGATTGACGCAGTGATTTGGGTTGGGATCATCGAGTTGGATCGAGATCGGGAAATCGAAGGCGTCCACCAGGCTGATATCGTAATTGTCGCTGCCGGTTGACGAACCTGTCAGCGTAAACTCCGCTAGGGAAGTTGTCCCCGCGCCAGAGTGGGTACATTGCAACAGGCCGCCGCAGTCGCCTGTTGCGCATGAGCCTTGACCAGCGCTGCTGAAAGTGCAGTTCCGGCGTCCCCAGAACCTGCCTGCAACCCAGGGAACCGGGACCGTGGTGGTAACAGTTGCGCCGGGGCTCATTTCCAGACCTCCGGGCGAGCCGTTGAAGACCGGAGTCGGATTGCCGGCCCCGGCCAGCCAAACGGTCTCCGAACAACTATTCTTGATGGTGAACTGGCGGTTCTGGGCTGCCGCCGAAAGTGTCAGCAGCAACAGACCCAGCGCAACACTTATATTTGCCCCGCGCAGCATGGTCCTGTTTGGTAGTCTCATGTCCACTCTTCTTCAAACTGCTACTGGATCTCGATCCCGCTCAGCAGCGCCTGGTTAATTACTGAAGTAAATGTGATGACATAATTTCCGGTGGAACTCGCCGGCTCCGTGAACTGCTCTATCAAGGCTTTATTTATGGTTCCAGCGGTGGCAAGGATGTCGAAGTTGGTCAATAGGGTCGTGCCATTTATGCTCACGTTAAACGTCCGCGAGCCGCTCGTTTTGAAGAAGGTTTCTGCAAAGTGCAGGCGCACAGTGTGGCTTGAGCCGGGAGTAAAACCTGAAACGCTGTAGGAGAAATTTCCCACACGCGCGCTCTGGTATACGGCCATGGGAGCCGGATTGGTGACGCCACTCAAGTCGATAGCGTTGGTGTGATGAATGGTTCCGCCGCCAGCAAAGTCTGCGTCCGCGATAAATGGGCCCACTGCGGGTCCGCCGCAGTTGATCTGAACGCCGCTGGTGATGGGACATGCGCTGGTTGTGGCGCTGGCCTGGGTGGAACCCGCTGATGAGCCGGCGGAATCGAGGGCTTCGACCACGTAGTGGTATGTCGTGTTACACAACGCGGTTGTATCGTCGTACGTCGGGCTCGTGATGCCGCTCGCGATCTGATTGCTGCCCGAGGGTGTGAACCCGGGCGTTGTGCTGCGGAAGACGCTGTAAGAACCAACTGTGCAGCCGGACGGCGCCGTGCTGGACGACCAATTCAAATTGATTTGGCTACCGGACGCCGTCAGTGCGCTCAAACCGCCGGGCGCCGTGGGCACGCCACCGCAGGCGCTGCTTCCGCCCGCTGTTATCGTCAGTGTGTCGGCACGCGAAATACTGGCGCTGGCTATGTTGAACATCTGAACCGTGTTTTTGCCGGCGTTGAGGGGCACCACGAGGCTCGAGTTTTCAAACGTCTCGAAATTACCGGTGATGGGAAAGTGCATGTCGTTGGTAATAACAACCCCGTTCACCTTGATCCCTTCTGGCCGATCTGTAACTCCTGGAAAGAGACCGGAGGCGAAGGCATAGCGGACAGTCAATGTGTAATTGCCGCTGGTCGGCGCGACCACATTGAAAAACGTGGCCGTACCCTCAACCGCGTATGCCATGTCTACGACTTCATGAGCCGGATTGACCGAGTTCGTCGAGTGAATATAGGAAGGGAACCAGGCGCTCAACTGCTCGAAACAGTCGAACCCTGCGAGCAACGCATCCGTGAAGTAATACTGCGTCCCCCCAGGTACGGCTGTCCCGGCGACTGTGCCGTCCGCACGTGACGCCGGCGGTCCTGGCGGACAGGGTCCAGCCATCGCCGTGCCGACTCCCGACGACAAGAGCATCAACAATGTCAAACAAGAGTTTCTCATCAGCACTCCTTTTGAGCTTTTCACCAGAGTTCCTTTCTGATAGCGGGTTGGGTAAGAGCACTCAGGTACAATTTGCCAATGTGGCGACCGCCTCGTAGCGATGCAGTTCGCCTCCTCTGTCCGGACGGGGACCTGAGAGTCTCCCCATCGAGAATCCCGTTGTTGTTACTGCACCTCGATCGCACTGAGCAGCGACTGGTTAACCACCGATGTGAACTGGATGATGTATTGGCCGCTGGCATTCGCACTTAACGTGAACTGCTGGACGATGGCCTTATTCTTGGCCCCCGCCGCCGCGAAGATATCGAATGCGCTCAATACTTGCGTGCCGTTGATTTTCACGTTGAACTTCCGCGAGCCCGCCGTGTTGAAGTACGTCTCGGCAAAGTGCAGTCGCACCGTGTGGCTTGCTCCCGCTGTAAATCCGGGAAAGGTGTAGGTGAAGTTTCCCACCCTCGCCGTCTGGTACGCGGCCATGGGCGCAGGGTTGGTCACGCCGCTCAAGTCAATGGTGTTCGCGTGGTGGATGGTGGTTCCACCGATGAAGTCCTTGTCGGCCGCAAACGGAGTAACCGCCGGCCCGCCTGCATTGATCTGCAGGACCGGCGAGACGCAAGCTTGCGTCGTTGCGTTCGCCTGGTTTGAGGACGCTGAGGTTCCGCCCGCGTTGGCCGCTTCCACCAGATAAAAATACGTCGTGTTACAGGTCAACCCGGAGTCCGCGAACGACGTGCTCGTCCCCGCGCTCGCAACTTGGGTGCTGCTAGAAGGTGTGAAGCCGGAAGTCGTGCTGCGGAAGACGTCGTAGGTGACGCCGGAGGTCGGCGAGGCTGTCCAGGTTAGGTTGATGGCGGAGCTAGAAGCTGCCGTCGCCGCCAGGCTCGAAGGCGGTTGCGGCGCCGCTGCACTCACGGTCAACCCCACACTGGCAGAATGTGACAAGCTGCCACTCGTACCCGTGCTGGTTATCGTGTAGCTTCCTGGCGGAGTCGAACTGGCGGTTGTCACCGTCAGCGTTGAGGTACCGGAGCCGCTAATGGAAGTTGGATTGAAGCTGGCACTCGCGCCGGAAGGCAAACCGCCTGCGCCGAAGGCCACGGTCCCCGTGAATCCGTTTTGCGGAGTCACCGTCACCGTATAGCTGGTAGATCCCCCAGGCGGCACGGTTTCGGAACCTGGCGTAGCCGAGACGGTGAAGTCCTGGCTGGCGGCGGCGGGGATGACTTCGATGCCCCTGATGCTGGGATTCGTATGTGGCGCTCCGCTGGTCCCGGCAGTAAAAGCGAGCGCGATTGTGCCACTGCTATCGGCTGTCGCCTTGAACTGCTGTACGTTGGCGATGAACTCTCCGCCGGCGGCTGCGAAGATATCAAAGTTGATCAACACTGGCGCGCCATTGACGGCAACATTGAAGGCGCGCTGGCCAGCGGCTGCGAACGCGGTTTCCGCAAAGTGCAGACGAACGGTGTAGCTGTCGCCCGGTGTCAGATTGGGAATCGTATAGGTCGTGGGAGACCAGCGCTCCGTACGATACACTCCCTGTGGAGCGGGATTGGTGACCCTGGAAACATCAATCACGTCAGGATAAGCGTTCGTGGCCCCCAGGTTGTAGCCAATATCCTGGACAAAGTTATTTGTTCCCACCAAGCTGCCGGAACTGATGGCAATCGGCTGGACGTTCGTTCCCGTGGACGGTAATTTGACGACAACCTCATTGGACAGAGGAGACTCGCCCGATTCCTGGCCCGTAGCTGTGACCTCGTAGTAGTAGGTTGTGCCAGGAGTCAGCAGCACATCGGTGAAGCTGGTTCCTTGGACTCCGGTCGAGATCATGTTGGTCATATTCGTGTTCGAGATGGAATGCTCGGTGCCCGGCGTGGTGCTGCGGAAGATGTTGTAGGTAACATGGGGGTCGCTGGTTACGCTGGGGCTCCAATTCAATTCCACCTGGCTGTTTGAAGCCGCCGTAGCCGCCAAGGACGACGGTGCTGCCGGTGGGGTCGCCTGGTAAACGCGAACATAATCGATGTTCATAAACTGCGGCACGACTGTGCCCGAACCCGGAGGCCCAACGAAGCCCCCGCCCACGGCAACATCGAACAGAATAAAGAAAGGATGACCCCAAAAGTCCCACTGGCCGAGCGTGGAGGCGCCGTTGCTCGGATCTGTGCCCACGCCCATGATTTCGCCGGGAGTGTACGTCGCGTAGATGTTGCTTGGATCATCTACATAGAACTGGATCAGGTAAGGCGACCAAATCACGCCGTAGGTGCGGAAGCCCTGGGAGAACGGTGTTGTGGAATCAAAGTGCGCCCCCAATCCGGTGTTCGCATATCCGATCCCATGAATGGTTCCCCTAATCTGGGTCGGCTTCGCGCCGTTGTTCTCCATGATGTCAATCTCGCCCCGGCCTGGCCAGCTGACGCCGTTGTCGCCCATCATCCAGAATGCGGGCCAGATGGCCTGGCTCGTAGGAATTTGAATGCTGGCTTCGAGTCTGCCGTACTGGAACTCCTTGCCGAAGGCGCCGTTAAGCTGCGTCTTGATGCGGGCTGAAAAGTATGTCGAACCCGATTTGTAGGTCTTGATTACCAGGTGTCCGTTGCCGTCCAGGTAGGAAGTTGTACCATCGCTGATCATGTCTTCGATCTCGCCGGTGCCGAAGACACCCTGCCCGGTTTCAAAGGTCCAGAACTGGTTGTTGCTGCTTGTGGGCGTAAAAGGCCCCGCGGGCCCGTTGAACTCATCACTCCATACCAGCGTCCAATTCTGCGCATTCGCAGTCCCCGCCAGAACTAGCAGCACAGCCAGTGCGAAGACCAGTGTTCGTCCTATTTCCGAAATGGTTAGCAGTGGCGCTGGTATGGAGGGTTCGGATCCCTCTCTTGTGCTGAAATTTCCCGATTGGTGTGATCGCGATAGGTTCCTCATCGTCAATTCTCCTTCGGAAATCTCTCGCTCGCTCTTTCTTCACCTTGATACGCCCCGCACTTCTCCCGTCCCAGTCCAGGGCCCGAGCAGTTGTGTGGAGATCTACTCGGGCCGTTTTTGTGCGCCGCAAGGCGCTCTCCAGATTTCTGGCCATTGAGAGCCTGCTATTGCACCTCGATCGCGCTCACCAGCGAGTTGTCTTTCACGGGAGTGAAGGTGATCACGATCTGGCCGCTAGCATTTGCATTTGCCGCGAACTGCTCGGAGAGAGCTTTGTTCTTGGCGCCTGCGGCGGCAAAGATATCGAAGTTGGTCAGGACTTGCGTTCCGTTGATGGTCACGTTGAAGATGCGCAGACCGGCCGCCGTCCAGTAGGTCTCGGCAAAGTGCAGACGCACTGTGTGGCTGGAGCCAGCGGTAAAGCCGGGAATCGTGTATTTGAAACTGCCGATACGCGCCGTTTGGTAAACCGCCATGGGGGCCGGATTCGTTACCCCGCTCAGATCGATGGTGTTGGCGTGGTGGATGATGGCTCCGCCGGTGAAGTCCATGTCAGCAGCGAACGGACTCACGGCCGGACCGCCAGAGTTGATCTGTACGCCGCCGGTCGTCCCAGCTTTGGTTGCAGCGGTAGCCTGATTCGACGGCCCGGAGGTTCCTCCAGGATTGGCAGCTACAATCACGTAAAAGTACGTTGTGGAAGCTGCCAGCCCGGTGTCCGAGAACGATGTGCCACTCACATTGCCGGCAAGCTGGTTGCTGGCCGAGGGTGTGAATCCGGAAGTAGTGCTGCGGAACAGGTTATAGCTCACGGAGCACGCGGAAGTGCTGGCCGTCCAGCTCAGATTGATCTGATTGCTGGAAATCGCCGTTGCGTTCAGCCCGCTCGGAGCCGGAGGGGCAGTGCAAGCGCCGGCGGGTGTGATCTCGATGCCACTCAACAGAGATTGATTGATTACGGAAGTAAATTGGATTACGTATTGCCCGTGGGAATTGGCTGGTGCGGCGAACTGTTCGATGACCGCCTTATTCTGCGCGCCCGCGGCGGCAAAGATATCGAAATTAGTGAGTACCTGGGCGCCGTTGATGCTCACATTGAACGTTCGGGAACCAGCCGTGGTAAAAAATGTTTCGGCAAAGTGCAGGCGAACGGTCTGGCTCGATCCAGGGGCAAAGCCAGGGATCGTATAGGTAAAATTCCCGACACGCGCGCTCTGGTAGACGGCGGCAGGCGCAGGATTCGCTACGCCTCCCACATTAATCGGGTTGGCATGATTGATGGTCGCTCCGCCGTTGAAATCCTGGTCGGCGAGGAATGGGTTCACTGCCGGCCCGCCGGCATTGATGTCCATACTCGTAATCGCCGGTCCGGTGGTGACGCTGGCTTGGTTGGAAGGACTGGACGAGCCTGCCGGGTCGGTGCCCTCAACCACATAAAAGTACGTCGTTGCCGAGGCAGCAGTTGTGTCCGAGAAGGTGGTGGCGAATACTCCGCTGGCGATCTGGTTGCTGCTGGAAGGAGCAAACCCGGAAGTCGTGCTGCGAAAGATGTTGTAACTTACCGGGCAGGACGCGGTGCTCGCTGTCCAATTGAGATTGACCTGGCTGCCGGAAATGCCGGTGGCGGTCAGCCCGCTGGCCGCTGTGGGTGTGGTGCAATTCGTGGGCAACAGACCATAGACGCACACTTCACCCGTACCGGCATTCGCCGCTCCAAAGCTGCCCAGATACACTTTCCCATTCGCAATTGTGGCATAGCCGTTTTTGGCAAAATTGTTACAGCTATCACGGCCGGCGTTCTGTTGGTTATTCCAAAGCTCGGTGGCGATATTGTTGGCATCGTAGGCTCTGAGCACGCCCGGTGTCGACCCGTGATTCGCATTGCCGCTTAGGACGGCATTGGCCCATACGATGCCATTGGTGTTGCCGTTGGCCGAGATCGAAAGGTAAGCTCCCGGTTCGCCCCCGATGAAATCCGGCCCTGTCTGGAAATTAGGTGTGTTCAAGGTGCTGCCGTTGAACTGGAACGCCTTCAGTTTGTCGCTCTGAGCCCACATGTACACTTCCGGGCCATTCACCGCGCTGTTCCAATACACAGCGCTTCCATGTAAGGCGCCTCCGAGCGTGATCGTTTGCACTGCGCTTGCGTCGCCGAGATGGCCGAGGTTGGCGGAGTCAACAACATAGCCGACTGCCGATTTGCCGACCATTGTCAAACGGTTGCCGGGCGGGATGAGCAGCGGGCCGGAAGTGTCGATGTCTGCATCGCCTCCGTCGAGGTTCGCGTGGTTCGCAGGCGTGAACCAGTCCTCCAACGCGAGGCCGGGGCTGAGCTTGACGAAGCTCTCGCTGAAATTCGAGACGCCATCCCATGTTCCGTTGCTAGTTCCGAAATAGATGTTGCCGGAAGCGTCTACCGCCGGGCCTTGTCCAGACATCCAGAGGCTGTTGCCGTTGCCGGTCGGCGAGGTGTTGAAAACGGCGACCTTTGCCAGCGTGGAAGGATCGTAGGAAAACAGAAAACCATGATAGGTTCCCATGTCACAGTGTGAACTGAAGGGAACTAGGAGCCTTCCATTTGCCAAGGCGAGCCCTGCCCGCTGGTTCTGGGTCAGAGGCGTGAAACCGGCGTTGGCGATCTGCACTGGACTCCCCGTCCTGTCTGCTCCGGTAGTGATGTCAAGTGCATGCAACATGAAAGAAAAAGCCCCGGCATTGTTCAGAGAGTTCACCACATAGAGCGTTCCGCTGACGGAATCAATCACCGGTGTGCCAATAATCCCAGCGTTGCCGTTGATATCGACGCAGCCGGCGCCATAATCGGCGTTCGAGATCGGCGTTCCGAGGTTAACGTGCCAGTACTGTACGCCGGTGTCGCCGTCGAAGGCGTACACGCTGTTGCTGGTCGTAGCTACGTACACTACGTTGTGGGCTCCGCCTCCAACGTTTACGGCCGACACGATCAGCGGCTGCGCATAAACCTGGTTGTCCACCGCATTCCTGAACAGCAGGCCGAACCCGGTAACGTTCACGTTTGACGGTGTCAGTGTAGTTTCGCTCAGGTTTTGTCCGGTCCGCGCGAGGTCGTTGTGCTGAGTTACGACGCTGACCTGACCGGGCGCCCTTTGAGCCGCTGGAAGGATCAAGCAAAGAACTACTACCGTTGGCACTAACAGTCTCAGCCGTCTATTCATGCGATGACCCTTTCTGATCCATTCGCTGGGCGCATGTTGCTGAGGGCTGTTGGGCGATGACGTTAGGCGCGCGGCCCCCAGGGAACTACTGACCTTAAGGGTAAAAAGAGTACAGTAACCGATTAGCAACCGACTAGATCTCAGGGAAGGAAAAAAGCAGGCGAAAGATGCAGCGCCGTGGTAGAACGGGCGGCAAAAAAAAGGCGTGGCTGACCGCACCGAAGAACAATTTGTTTGCAGCAGTTCAGCGCTTAGGTCCGGCAGGGTGACGGCTGCGATCCATGCGCTTGGTTGCCGTTTCTAGTCTAGTTTTCTCGTACCACAAGGCCGACAGCATCTCCGGACTAAGACTCTACAGAGAGGACGGATAATCTCTCCGCAAACAGACCGCGAAGCTGTCTACAAGTGGACAGACACGTTTCGCGGCGGCATCTAGGATTGTCTAGCAGAAAAAGGACTGTCGTGTTCGCCAGTTCATCCTCTCCAGCCGGGTATCCATGGCCCACGCAGGCGTTGAGGGCATCGAAACGGGACGTTACTCGCGCCAGGCATGTCTCTGGATACATGCCCTTCCTGAGGATCGGTCTCATTAAACAACAACGGTCGAAAGTACTCGATCTGAAGCGTAATGGAACGGAGAGCAGCTTACAGCTTTCCTCGTCACACACAAGTGTATTTTGGAGGTCTCCATGGCCATCCGGCACAGAACCGGTCTGATCATTATTGGAATCGCCGCGTTACTTTTGCTCGCGCTTGTTTTTGTTGGACCCGCACTTGTTAGAGTGGATCGCTACAGGCCCCAGGTGATCTCCTATCTTCAGGAGAAAACTGGAAAACAGATTGAAATCCGGCGACTGGCACTTACCTTGTTTCCTTTATCCATTCACATTGATGATTTCGGCGTGAAGAACCCTCCAATATTTCCGCGCGGTTATGTCGTCCAGGTGGCGCGGATCGATGCTGAACTTAGCGTTGGCGCGCTCCTGCACCGTCAGGTGGTCATCAAGTCCCTCGTACTTAAGGATCTGGTCCTGAATATGACTTCGGACCCCGATGGCCCGTGGAATTTTGAGAATCCACAAGCGCCGGCTTCGCAGAATACCTTTCCTCTAGGAGTGATTTCGAGGGTACAAATTCAGCGAGGGCAATTGATCGCATCGAATCTATTGCCGTCCGACGCAGCCGGCCCCATCTTTTTCGAAGCCCACGAGATTTTCTGCGACCTGGAACAGGTGAACCTGATGGGAATTATCAATCCTTCGTCTTCCTCAACCGACGGCCAGGGCAGCGTGAAGGCGGGTCTTGTGCGCTTCGGCTCCGTCGAGGCAAAAAATCTGGAATCCAAATTGCGGCTGGAGGCGAGGCACGTTTTTTTCACGGAGGTTAAAGCGGAAGTCTATGGAGGGAGTGCCGCGGGTGATCTCACCTTTGACTTGTTGGGTAAGAATGTGACCTTCCAGACCGATGCGCGATTGAAGGGAATCAATGTGGCCCAGCTCCTAGCGGCCTTCCCGAACGGCGGTGGAAAGATGACCGGGAAGATGGAAGGAGACGTAAAATTGGCGGGAGAAATCCTGCATTCGCTCCGCCCGCTGGCAGGAATACACGGGGTTGGACACGTGACGGTGCGCAACGGCCAGGTGCCGAGTCTGAAGCTCAACGCGAATTTGATGAAACTGGCGCACTTCAATGATCTCGGCCCGGCCAAGAATGATCCTTCCGCGTTTAACTTGATAACCACCGACCTGGAACTGGAAAATCAGCGGATTTCCAGTCGTGTTATAGACATTGACGGCTATGGAGTCGATGTGGATGGTTCGGGCAGCGTCAGCCTCTCAGGTTCCGACGAGTTGAATTATCGCGGGTTGGCGGAGATTACCACCAAGGAAAGCTTCTTCACCAACACCGTCGCCCGGTTGTCTGGAGCGGCATTAAAAGACGGTAAGTTGCAATTTCCCTTTCGGATCGCCGGAACCATGAACAACCCGATATTCTCCAAGGGCAAAGGCGATAAAGACGTAGACGCTGTACAGAAACCTCGTTAAGCGAAGTTGTCGGCGCACGAACCCGGCCCATGGACTGAACTCGTCGACGGTTTCAGGAATCCCTCTGTCACTCCCAAGTATTTGATTCTCATCGTAGTATTCGAGAAGCCGACCCTCGACAGCGTCACCCATCGCGGAGTCCAAATGAGTGCCCGCAATCCTCGAGTGTGGTGTAAAGTCAAAGAGGAATGCTTCTAGCAGATTTGCGTGAACAGGTTCTTGAAGCGAATCTCGATCTGGTCCGAAAAGGGCTGGTGTTTTCGACCTTTGGCAACGCGAGCGGAGTTGCGCACAGGGAAGGGTTGATCGTCATCAAACCGAGCGGCGTTCCTTACGAAGGGATGAAGCCGGAGCATCTCGTGGTCACCGACCTGCAAGGCAATCTGGTCGAAGGAAGCCTGCGCCCGTCCGCTGATCTTCCCACGCATGCTGCTCTCTATCGGGCTTTTCCTTTCATCGGTGGAATCGCACACACGCATTCCGAGTATGCCACGGCCTGGGCCCAGGCTCGTCTACCGATTCCTTGCTTTGGCACAACGCACGCCGACTATTTTCACGGGCCCATTCCTCTGACCGAAGTCATGAGCGACGAGGAGATCACTGGCGAGTACGAAGCCAATACGGGAGTGGCGATCATCCGCGCGTTCCAAACCACAGATCCAGTCCGAGTCCCGGCAGTGCTGGTTGCCCATCATGGGCCGTTTGCCTGGGGCCCGGACCCGCTCAAGGCGGCGGAAAACGCCTGGATGCTGGAACTCATCGCCCGTTTGGCGTATTTCACTGTCGGGTTAAATACGGATGCCAATTTACTCGGCAAGACGCTCCAGGAGCGCCACTTTCTGAGGAAGCACGGCAGGGCCGCTTACTACGGGCAAGCCAGTGCGAAAGAATGAGGGCCTCCTGTGCTCCTTTGTAGCTTTTCCGGTGTAGGATACGCCGACTGAACTGCGTGTTATCTGCCGTTTGCAGCCGAACATCACGTTGGTGGTGCGAGAAACTCCTGGAACCATTACTTCGCGCCGGAGCACGGGCGTGTGAGAGAGGAAGCTACGTAACGGGCCATGGTGAACAAGAGAAAAATGACAATGGGGTTGATTGTGGGGAACCGGGGCTTCTTTCCGGATCATCTGGCGAAGACCGGGCGGGACGAGATGACCCAGGCCCTACAGAAGGCGGGCGTGGAGGTCGTTGTGCTCGGTACGGAGGAGAGCAAACACGGGGCGGTGGAGACTTACGAGGAGGCCAAGCGGTGCGCTGCGTTGTTTAAATCGAAAGCCGATGCCATCGACGGCGTGGTTGTGACCCTGCCGAATTTCGGAGACGAGCGCGCCGTCGCCGACACCCTGCGACTGGCGCGTCTGGGTGTACCGATTCTGGTGCAGGCAACGCCGGATACGCAGTCAAAAATGACCATCACGCACCGGCGCGACAGTTTTTGTGGCAAAATGTCTGCCTGCAATAATTTGAAGCAGTACGGAATTCCTTATTCCCTCACCACGCTCCATACCGAAACACCGGACTCGCCAGAGTTCACGAAAGATCTCGAATGGTTTGCTGCGGTATGCCGGGTGGTGAAAGGTCTGCGGAATCTGCGCATCGGGGCGCTTGGCGCGCGGCCGACGGCGTTCAACACCGTGAGGTACAGCGAGAAATTGCTGGAGGCCAGCGGGATCTCCGTCGAAACGCTTGATCTTTCCGAAGTCCTCGGGCGCATCAGCCGGATGAAGGATACGGACGAAGCTGCGGTTCAAAAGCTGCAATCGATCGAGAAGTATGTGTCAACGACGGATATTCCGCAGGCCGCACTGCTGAAGATGGCCAAGCTTGGCGCAGTGATCGATCAATGGATGAAAGCTACCGACCTTCAGATCAGCGCCGTGCAATGCTGGACTTCGCTCGAAGAAAACCTTGGCGTCGTGCCTTGCACGGTCATGAGCATGATGAGCGACTCGCTGCTCTCAAGCGCATGCGAGGTGGACGTGTGCGGCGTGCTGGGGATGCACGCATTGCAACTCGCATCGGAAACACCCAGTGCGCTTCTCGATTGGAACAACAATTACGGAAACGATCCCAACAAGGCCGTGTGCTTCCACTGCAGCAATTTGCCCAAGCATTTCTTCAAGGAAGTCAAAATGGACTACCAGGCGATCATCGCGGGCACGGTAGGGAAGGAGAATACGTTTGGAACTTGCGTCGGAAAGGTGAAGTCCGGGGCCATGTGCTTCGCGCGCTTCTCCACGGACGATGCTTCCGGCAGAATCCGCGGTTACACCGGAAGCGGCAGGTTCACGGACGATCCCCTTGAAACATTTGGCGGAGCGGGCGTCGTTGAGATTCCGGGGCTGCAGAAGTTGCTGCGCTATATCTGCGAAAACGGCTTCGAGCATCACGTCGCTGCCAACTTTTCCGCGGTGGCGCCTGCCGTGCACGAAGCCACCATGCGTTACCTCAACTGGGAAATGTATGCCCACGCGGGGTAGCTCTTAATTCCTAGGGGGCGAAACCAAATCCCATGGCCATCGTGGCTGGTGTTGATTTTGGGACTTTAAGCGTTCGCGTTTCCATCGTGGACAGCGAACGGGGACTGCTTGCTACCGCACTTGCAGAATACCCACTCCACCGCAAGCGCGAAGACCCCGAATACGCCACACAATCGCACGACGATCAGATGCGCGCTTTGGCAAGTGCTACCCGCGAGGCAGTGCACAAGGCGCACATTCCCGGCGATCAAGTGCAAGCGCTCGCCGTGGACACCACCGGCTCCTCGGTAATTCCTGTGGGGAGGAATCTCAAACCGCTCGATGAGTATTATCTTTGGTGCGATCACCGGGCCAAAGCAGAAGCCGAGGAGATAACGGAAGCGGCGCATCGGGAGGGCCTTCGAGCCATCCAGTGGTGCGGCGGAGTGTATTCGTCCGAGTGGGGCTTCTCGAAGCTGTTGCATTGGCTGCGCCACAATCCATCAAAACGCGCCGATTTCGTTTCCGTCTTTGAGCATTGCGACATGGCCGCCGCAACGCTTTGCGGCATCACTGATCCGCGCAAAGTAAAGCGCAGCGTTTGCGCGATGGGGCATAAGTGGTTGTGGAATCCCGATCTGGGCGGTCTGCCCTCGGAGGAGTTCCTTGTCAAAGTGGATCCGTTGTTTGCGGGCGTTAGAGAGAAACTGGAGGGCGAATGTGTCACATCGGACCAAATCGCCGGAAGGCTTACCGCCTTCTGGGCCGAGAAGCTGGGGTTGCAGGCGGGCATTCCCATACCTGTCGGGGCATTCGATGCGCATTGGGACGCCATCGGGGCGGGCTGCCGCACCGAAGACATGGTGAATGTCGTCGGCACTTCGACCTGCATCATTGGCATCACGCCGTCGGTCAATTTGGTTCCGGGAGTCTGCGGAGTTGTCCAGGGCAGCGTACATCCGCGGCGAACCGGAATTGAAGCGGGCCTTTCCGCGGTGGGAGATATTTTCAACACCATTGCCAGCCGAGCGGGAACCGATGTCGCGACACTCAGCCGGGGACTTGAAAAGTACCAGGCAGGGCAGACCGGTCTTCTGCGCATGACCTGGGACAACGGAGATCGAACGGTGCTGGTGAATCCAAATTTGCGCGGAATCACGTTTGGCTGGAACCTGCAGAGTACGGCGCAGGATGAACTCTTCGCCGCCAACGAGGGCACGGCCTTCCACACGCGGATCATTCTGGATCGAATGGCGGAACATGGCGTGAACATCAAGCGTGTGATAAATGCGGGCGGCATTCCGCAGAAAAACAACGTGCTCAATCAAATCTACGCGAATGTGCTGGGAAGGCCGGTTCTCGTGCCAAGCAGAAGCGTGGTCAGTCTGGGTTCGGCGATTTTCGCTTTTCTCGCGGCCGGGGCGTTTAAGACCGTAGAAGAAGCCCAGGATAAGATTTGTCCGGAGCATGCCGTCTTTACGCCCGAGACCGCGGCAGAAAAGGTCTACCACACGCTCTATGCGCTCTATCAAAAGCTCTATTTCGCTTTTGGACAGCCGCATGACGCCAGGTTCGGCGACGTCTTGCCCACACTGATCCAGGTCGCTGAGAGTGCCAACGCCCGTGATTGAAGTCCAAGTCGCGCCACGAACTGGGCCACTGCCAAAGAAACGGTTGGCGTCTCGAGGACGGAACTGGATTGAAGGTCGTGCGGAAGACGAACTATCCCTGGGAGGGCGATGGCACCTTGAATATTATTGTCGCGCCGGCCAAGCCCACTGACTTCACCCTTTGTCTGCGTGCGCCCGGTTGGTCTCGTACGCAAGTCGCGATCCATGGCCAGCCGGTTTCGGGAGCCGCGGCAGCGTACCTCGACTTGCCGCGCCGTTGGTCGTCCGGCGACACTATCACCGTGATCGAAGCAAACCCACGCGTCGTCAAGGACTTCGGCAGCGTAACGGTTCAGCGTGGCCCGCTTGTCTCCTGCCTCGAGCAACCCGACCAGCCGGACGGCGTGCCCTTCCTCAGCAAAGTTCCACGAGGAGTTCCCCTACGATATGCTGGGGGGTATCGTGGTGCTGAAACATCCGGGTGGATTCGTGGGAGGTCTGCCTCGCACGGAGCTGTCTACCGTCGGCGCACGCCGGATGCGCCAAAGGCCCGGACGGTGGAACTCAAGTTTGAGCCGTGCTACGCATGGGCGAATCGTGCCGCCACGCCGATGCAAGTTGGACGCCGATCCTCAAGGCGTAGAAAGCCGGAATGATCTATTCGCGCCGCGCATTTATGGGCTTGTCGCTCGGATCGGCAGTCTCATTATCTGCCCAACGACTACTGGGGCAAGGAGTCGCGGCCCACGCGGCCAAGCCTCTGGCGCGGCAAGCCCCTTCCGGACGACCATTCAATGCGCATTTTGTAGACGTGGGTGCGGCTGCCGGATTGCATGCGCCGACCATTTATGGAGGCGTGGAGAGCAAGAAATACATTCTGGAATCTACCGGCTGCGGATGTGCCTTCCTGGACTACGACAACGATGGTTGGATGGATATTTTCCTGCTTTGCGGCACTCGGCTCGATGCCGCTCCGGCCGAGGCAACCAACCGGCTGTACAAGAACAATCGTGACGGCACGTTTGCCGACGTTACGGAAAAGGCGGGTCTGCATGCCGTTGGCTGGGCTTGCGGCGTCTGCATCGGGGACTACAACAACGACGGTTTTGAAGATATGTTTTGCACCTACCTCGGGCAAAACATTCTTTACCGCAACAATGGGGACGGTACATTTACCGATGTGACCAAAGCTGCCGGACTCTTGAATGACCAGCTGCGCTGGGGCGCGGGATGCAGCTTCCTCGATTACAACCGTGATGGACATCTGGATTTATTTGTCTCCAACTATGTTCGTTTCTCCTTTGAACATGCACCGGTTCCTGGAACGAACACCAATTGCAATTGGAAAGGGATTTCCGTGGAGTGCGGACCGCGCGGGCTTCCCACGGGGCACCATTCGCTCTACAGAAACAATGGCGACGGGACCTTTACCGACGTCAGCCAGCAGGCCGGCGTCGCTTCGGCCACAAAATGCTACGGCATGACCGTCGTGGCGGCGGATTTGGACGAAGATGGCTGGCCCGATATCTACGTTGCTTGCGATTCCACGCCCAGTCTGCTCTTCATGAACAACCATGACGGAACGTTTCGCGAAGAGGGAGTGGTGCGAGGAGTAGCTCTCAGCGATGACGGAGAGGAACAGGCGGGGATGGGGATTGGCGTCGGCGACTATGACCTCGACGGCCATCTGGACCTGTTCAAGACGCACTTTGCGGACGACGCGAACGTTCTCTACCACAACAATGGCAAGGGCGACTTCGACGATGTCACCCGCACGTCCCGAATTGGCGTGGAAACGCGCTACATCTGCTGGGGCGCGGGAATCATTGATCTCGATAACGATGGCTATCCGGATTTATTTATGGTCACAGGCAACGTTTACCCGGAGGTCGAACGAAGCCTCCCGCAATATGCAAACAAGACGCCTCGCGCGGTCTTTCGCAATCTAGGCAATAGCACGTTCGAGGAATTGGTCGAAGCCGCTGGTCCTGGTGTTGCTGAGGCACACTGCAGCCGCGGATGCGCGTTCGGAGATTTTGACAATGACGGCGACATCGACATGCTGGTCATAAACATGAATGAGAATCCGTCCCTTTTGCGGAACGACCTTCGTGGAAGCCAGAATTGGAGTAAGGTCAAACTCGAGGGAGTTAAGTCCAATCGGAGCGCGATCGGGGCTCGGGTTCTTGCACATTACGGGGGGAAAACGCAGGCTCAGAGCGTCTTAAGTCAATCCAGCTTTTATTCTTCGAACGATTCTCGACTTCATTTCGGCCTCGGAAATCACACTTCGCTGAATCTGGAAGTGCACTGGCCAAACGGGCTTGTGGAGTCCTTCAAGCAGCTTCCCATCAATCAATTAATCACTCTGCGCGAGGGCGTAGGCGTGGTGCCAAACCGAGGATGGTCGAAGACCTAAGCGAGGAGGCCTCCTAGGATTCGCGCGCCACGCATCAAACCGCATGTCCGCCTGCGGTCCAGTCCCCGTCGATTTTTTTTCGGTCGGAAACAAACAGGTCAGGGCGCTTGGGTGGGCTGGATTCGCGGGAAGCTCCGAGTCATACTTGCAACGAGTGTTTCTCCCGGAAACCAGGTTCGGGGTGCGAAACGTTGTGGCAACTTCGTGCGTCCAAAAGGCAAGCAGGAGATGACGATCATAGTGTGTTCTGAGAACAGTCGGAGAAGCACCTTCAAACACACGCAGACGGACAGCTCCCTACGCAATTTCATGAAAATGTTCCCATCATTGGCAGGGGCAGCCGCCTTTGCCGCAATTCTCGTTGGCGGCTGCTCGAAGTCTGTTTCCAGCAGCATGCTCGGCGACGCCGGTCATCCCACGCCTGTCCGCGTTTATACCGTGGCGGAGGAAACCGCCGAGCGGCGCGTCCAGGCCGCCGGATCCCTTTTTGCTCTGGAAGAAAGCATTTTGAGCGCGCAGGTCGAAGGCCGCGTGTCCGAAGTTCTCGCCGACGTTGGCGACACCGTAAAACAGGGCCAGCCGCTTATCCTGATCGACCCTCAGGAACTGCAATTTGAAGTCGACCGTCAGCGCGGCCTCGTGACGCAGGTCCGCGCGCAACTCGGCATCGCTCCGAACGATCCGCCGCCCGCCGATCCACAAAGACTTGCCTCCGTGCAGCGCGCCGCGGCAGACCTCTTCGATGCCGAGCGCAAGTACGGTCGCGCCCAAGAAATGTTCAAAGACAAATTGATTTCGCAACAGCAGTTGGAGGAAGCCGCCAGCCGCTTTCAAAGCACGCAAGCCGGTTACACGGTAGCGTTGCAGGAAGTCGACCGCCTGAAAGCCTTGCTGGTCTCCAGCGAAGCCAGCGAAAACCTGGCGGAGAAAAAGCTGCGAGACGCGACGATCCGCGCCCCCTTTCCCGGCTCCATCAAAACGCGCGACGTTCATCCCGGCGAATATCTTCGCGTGCAAGGTCCGGCGATGGTCCTGGTGAGAACAGACACCTTGCGCGCCCGGCTCGCCGTTCCCGAGCGCTGGGCTGGCTCCGTGAAAGACGGAGCCACCGTCGATTTGCAAGTGGCGGCCTTTCCCGGCGAAACGTTTCACGGCCGCGTCTCGCGCATCAATCCCGCCGTTGCTCAGGACTCGCGTACCTTTGAAGCCGAAGCCCTGCTCGCCAACCCGGACGGACGCCTGAAGCCCGGCTTCTTCGTCGAAGCATCCATTCCCAGCGCAAAGGAAGAGAAAACAATGTTCCTGCCCGAAGGCGCCGTGAATTACCGCTACGGGGTCTACAAGGTGTTCCTTCTGAACGGAAATCGAGTTTCCGAGCGCCAGATCCGTCCAGCCGGTCAGACGGAAGACCAACGGGGCAAACGCTTTGAAGTAGCTGAAGGCTTAAAGCCGGGTGACCGCGTCGCCGTAGCCGTTTCCGGTGATTTGCACGATGGCGCAACGGTGCAAGAGCAAGCTGAGGGGAACACTCCCGCGCTGAAGTAGTTTTCGCCGGAAGCTGACTCACACACGCCAATGAAGCTAGCCGAAACCTGCGTAAAGCATCCAGTCTTCACGGTCATGCTCATCGCTTTTCTAGTGACGCTAGGCGTTTTTTCCTATCGCGGCCTCGCTGTGGACCTCTTTCCCAAAGCCGATCCCGCTACCGTCAACGTCGATGTCCAATTACCCGGCGCCACGCCCGAAGAAGTGGTCACCGGCGTCGTACTGCCCCTCGAAGACGCCATCTCGAGCGTCAGCGGCATCGACGAAATCACCGTCTACTCCAGCGAAGGCTTCGCCGACATCACCTGCACCTTCGTCCTCGAACGCGACATCGACGGCGCCGCCCAGGACATCCGCGAAAAAGTAGCCGCCGCCGCAAATCGCCTCCCGCGCGACACGCTGCCTCCGGTCATCACCAAGCAAGACCCGCAGTCCGATCCGATCCTAACCCTCCTGGTCAGCGGACCCAGCAGTCGCCGCGAACTGACGGAAATCGCCGACAAACAAGTCCGCCGCGCCATCCAAACGGTGGATGGCGTGGGTAGCGTCCAACTCAACGGCGGCCAGGCTCGCCAAATCCGCGTCCTCCTCGATGCGCAAAAACTCACCGCCCACAATTTCACCGTCCTCGATGTCCGCGACGCCCTCCAGCGCGAAAATGTGGAAGCTCCCGGCGGCCGCATGATCAGAGGCCCGCAAGAACTCGGCCTCCGTACTCTCGGGCGCGTCACTTCCGCCGAACAGTTTGGCGAAATCGTCGTCGGCACACGCGGCGGCGCGCAGGTTCGTATCCGTGACGTCGCTCAGGTGGAAGACGGCGCGCAAGAACTCCGCACTTGGTCAGCCCTGTACCGCAAAGGCGCTCCCGGCCAGGACGTCGTCAGCATCCAAGTCCTCCGCCAATCCGGAACCAACACCGTGCAAGTCGCCGACAACGTAAAAGCCAAGCTCGACGAACTGCGCGCGCAACTCCCGCCCGGCGTTCAACTCCTGGTCATCCACGACATCTCCGATTTCATCAAAGCCTCCGTCCACTCACTGCTCGAACACCTGATCCTCGGCAGCATTTTCGCCAGCGCCATCGTTTTTCTCTTCATGCGCAACTGGCGCGCCGTCCTGATCGCCGCTGTCGCCATCCCCGCAAGCATCATCGCCACCTTCACGCTAATGCGCGGCATGGACTTCTCCCTCAATAACATGACGCTCCTCGCGCTCACCCTCGCCGTCGGCATCGTCATCGACGACGCCATCATCGTCCTCGAGAATATCGTGCGCTTCATGGAAGAAAAAGGCGAAGACCGCAAAAACGCGGCCATCAAAGCCACGCAAGAAATCGGCCTGGCCGTCATGGCCACAACGCTCTCGCTTGTGATCATCTTCCTGCCCATCGCCTTCATGAATGGCTACGCCCGCAAATACGTCAACTCTTTCGGCTGGACCATGGCCATGGCCATCCTGGTCTCTCTCCTGGTAGCCTTCACGCTAACCCCGATGATGTCCTCGCGCCTCCTTAAGGTTTCCGAAAAAGAAAAAAAAGCCCACGCCGCCGGAGTTTTGCGCTGGATCGAGCAATCTTACTTAGCGCTCCTGCAATGGTCGCTGGCCCATCGCTGGGTCATCATACTGATCTGCATAGCTACGTTCCTGTCAACTTTCGGCCTCTATCATCTAGTAGGCCGCGACTGGATCCCTTCCGACGATCAGTCCGAGCTCATCAGTTCCTTCACGCTCCCCGAAGGCACTGCTCTCTCCAGGACCACAGATCGCGCAGAAGAAATCGCGCAGCGCGTCGTGGCCCTCCCTGAAGTGGCCTTCGTCCAATCCTTCACCCACGGCCCCACCAATCACGCCCACCTCTTCATCGGCCTGGTCCCTCGCAGCGAAAGAAAACGCAGCCACGAACAGCTAGCCACCGAGATCCGCGGCTATCTGGCCGGCTATCGCAACATGGTCTCCAACGTCCGCCTCCCGTCCGTTTTTGGCGGCGAGACGTATTTCCCCATAGGTGCGGTCATCCGCGGCCCCGAACTCAACAAGCTCGCCGACATCAGCAAACAAGTCGCCGACCTGATGCATCAGTATCCCGAGCTGGTCGACGTCAATCCCAGCCTCAACCTCAACACCCCCGAACTCCAGGTCAAAGTGGACCGCCAGCGCGCCGCCGACATCGGCGTACGCATGACCGACGTCAGCGACGCCGTGCGCCTCTTCTATTCCGGCGAAGACGAAATCACCCGTTTCAAAGAAGGCTCCGAGCAATATCCTGTAATCATGCAACTGCTCCAGCAGCAGCGCGACAATCCAGACGTCCTCGCGCAGATGATGGTGCCTTCCGCCAAGCTGGGCCAGGTCCGCCTGGAAAACGTCGCTTCGATTGTTCGTGGCGCAGGCCCCGCCACGCTATGGCGCTACAATCGCGAATTCGAAGTCACCGTCTACGCCAACGTAGCGAGCGGCTATCCCCTGGACCTGGCCGCCGCCCACACCGTCCAGTCCATCAAAGAAATCGGCCTCCCCGCAGGCTATTCCTACCGCTTCACGGGCCAGGTCAAAGTCCTCGAAGAAACCACATGGAATCTGCTGCTCGCCATGCTCCTGGCTTCCATCTTCATGTACATGGTCCTGGCCGCCCAATTCGAAAGCTTCTCGCACCCGTTTATCATCATGCTCACGCTCCCGCTGAGCATCCCCTTCGCGCTGCTCTCCCTGTGGATCACCGGCCGCGCCCTAAGCCTCTGGAGCGCCCTCGGAATGTTTCTGTTGCTGGGAATCGTCAAGAAAAACGGCATCCTGCAGGTCGACTACACAAACCGCCTTCGCGCCAGCGGCATGCCCCTCCGCCAAGCCATCCTAGAAGCCAACCGCGTCCGGCTCCGCCCCATCCTGATGACCACGCTCTCCATCGTGGCCGGCCTCATCCCCGTGGCCATCGGCATCGGCGCCGGCTCTGAACAACGCGCCTCCATCGCCGTAACCATCATCGGCGGGCAAACCCTGTGCCTGCTGCTAACTCTCCTGGTCGTCCCCGTATCCTATTCCTATCTCGCCGAATTGGAGTCCCTCCCCTGGGCCACCGCCGCCCGTCGCCTCTTCACTCGCACCCGCAGCCCAGTCGGCAACTCCTCCGCCGACTGAGTAATCGCACCCCCGGGCCCCAATTTGAGAGCTGTAAGAATTCTGTCTCAGGCTTCGATTCAGCCTGCTTCCGCGGTTGCGCGAAGCTCGCCATCGGATGCACAATTCGCGTGCTCGATCCGGTGATTCTTCCCAGCAAGGAAGGCGCGCGATGCGACGAATCGTCCCAGCACTCATCCTGGCATTTGGCTTTTGCACTTCGATCCACGCACAAACAAAATCTCCCGTGCAGCCGCCCGATTACGGCCAGTGGGAATCGCTCGCTGTGCCGCGGGAATTCGGCGGCCTCTCGCCGAACGGCAAGTGGCTCGCGTATGGCATCAACCGGTCCAATCGCGAGAACGAGTTGCGCGTCACAAACATCGCCGACGGTACCACAAAGACCGCCGCGTTCGGCACGCAGGCGGTTTTTTCTTCAGACTCACTCTGGGTCGTCTACGTCATCGGGTACTCTGAGTCGCAAGAAGACAAGATGAAAAAGGACAAGAAGCCCGTCGAAAGAAAGCTCGGCCTTCTCAACCTTTCGACCGGCGAGCAAGTCGTTGTAGAAAGCATCGAGTCGTTCGCCTTCAGTCCCACGGGAACGTACCTCGCCATGCGCCGGTATCCACCGCAGAAAAAAGATGCGCCCGATGCCGCAAACGCAGAAAGCGAAGAAACGCCGGGCGCCGCGTTGATCCTCCGCCAGCTCTCCTCCGGGCATGACACTTCCTTCGCCAACGTTTCTGAATTTACGTGGCAGGATCTTCCGAAGCGCGGCACGCTTCTAGCCATGACCATCAATTCCGAAGACAAAACCGGCAACGGCGTGCAGCTATTCAATTCCGAAACCGCCGGCGTTCGCGTGCTCGATTCTGCCGCAGCTGTTTACAGCGGCTTGTCTTGGCGCAAGGACGGTAGAGATCTCGCAGTCCTGAGATCGAAATCGGATGACCACCGCGAAGGCGCTACACAGATTGCGCTTGCGTGGACTCATCTCGGAGATGCTTCTGAAGCCACCCACACCTACGATCCGACCGGAGATGCAAAGTTACCGGCGGGCATGCGCACGGTCCCGTTTCACAAGCCAACTTGGTCCGAAGATGGCGACACGGTCTTCCTGGGCCTGGCCAAGTGGGAAGAAAAAATCGCCGAGCCAAAAAAACCCGAAAAAGAGACTAGCGGGGATTCCACAAAAGCAGACTCCGCAAAAACCGATTCCACGGAGAAAGATCAGGGCAAGGACAAGGATAAGAAAAAGGACGTCGACGAGCCGGCCACTGTAGCCATCTGGAACGCCCGCGACGCCGAGGTCATGCCCAAGCAAAAGCTCAATGCCAAGAATGATCGCCAGAAGAATATCCTGTGCGCCTGGCGTCTTGAGAACGGACAGGTTGTTCCGCTCGGCAAGGATCTTGATGAAGAGGTGGTCCCGTTCCGGCATCAGCAATCCGCTTACGCCGCGAACTGGTCCGCCTACGCGATGGAGCGCAGCATCGGCCGGCCTGCCGCAGACGTCTATTTCGTGGATCTAGCCACGGGCAATCGCACCAAAATTCAGGACCGGCTCAGTGATGACTATTATCTGGAGGCCAGCCCCGCCGGTCGGTACCTTCTCTATTTTCACGACAATCATTTCTGGACGGTGAACACCGCCACGCGCGCCGTGGTCAACATCACGAAGACGGTCCCCGCGGCATTCGCTGACCTCGAAGCCGATTACACGATCAAGCAGAAGCCAGCCTTCGGCTTTGCCGGCTGGACCAAGGACGACGCCTCCATAGTCCTCTACGACAAATTCGATCTCTGGCAGGTCTCGCCCGACGGCTCTCACGCCACCAGACTTACCGATGGGGCAAAGGATCAGGTCCGGCACCGCTACGTGAAACTCGATCCACGCGAGCAGTTCATCGACGGCGATAAACCGATGTATTTAAGTTTGTTCGGAATCTGGACGAAGAAATCCGGCTACGCGCGTCTCCAGCCGACTGCTTCGGGCAAATGGAGCGAAGAGCATCTCGTCTGGCTCGATAAGAACGTCGACCGCCTCGGCAAAGCAAAAGATGCAGACGTATTTGAATACGTGGTACAGACTTTCACGGAGTCACCGAACGCCTTTGTCGTCGGCCCCGATCTGAAAGACCCCAAACAAGTCACCAAAACAAACGCCTTTCAGAGTGCTTACGCATGGGGCCACGAAGAACTGATCGAGTACAGGAACAGCCACGGCGAACGCCTGCAGGGTGCGCTCTACTATCCGGCAGGTTACGATCCCGCCAAAAAATATCCCATGGTCGTCTACATGTACGAGAAGTTATCCGACGGCCTGCATCAATACAGCTCGCCCTCGGAGCGCAATTACTACAACGCAGGGGCCATCACCAGCCGCGGCTATTTCCTACTCGAACCGGACATTATTTTTCGTCCCCGCGATCCCGGCGTTTCGGTCGTCGATTGCGTTACGTCGGCCGTCAAGAGAGTCATCGAGATGAACGTCATCGATCCCAAAAAAGTCGGCGTCATGGGCCACTCCTGGGGAGGATTCGACTCTGTCTATCTCGCCACGCACACGACGGATTTCTTCGCCGCCGCGGTAGCGGGCGCTCCCATCACTGATCTCGTCAGCAACTACGGCAACCACCACTGGAGCTCCGGCATCGCCGAAACCGATCACATTGAAACCGGACAGCAGCGCATGGAAGTGCCGCTCTACGAGGATCTGCAAGCCTACATCCGCAACTCCGCCGTCTTCGGCGTGCAAAATATGACCACGCCACTGCTCATCGAGGTCGGCGACAGCGACGGCACGGTCTTTTTCCATCAGGGCGTCGAGCTTTACAACATCGCCCGCCGCGCCAAAAAGAATGTCGTGCTACTGGAATACGCCGGCGAAGATCATGGCCTGCGCAAGAAACCCAATCAAATCGACTACCAGCGCCGCATCTTCGCCTGGTTCGGCCACTATTTGAAGGATGAGCCCGCGGCAAGTTGGATCACGAACGGCGAAAGTTTTCTAGACCGCGAAAGGGAATTGAAGAAGCTGAAAGCCGGCGAGGGCAAGGACTGACGGCAGTGCGCTTATGGGCAAACAAGAAGCCCCCGCCCCCAGAATTCTAGCACTGGCGGGCAGCCAGACGAGTGAGCACGGTGCCGTGTTCCTCTAGAATCGAATCCGCGAAACCGCGCGTTGGAGCGCGCAACAGAAGAAAGAGTTCGCCAGCCCACAGAAGAATATCCAACAACCGGCCGCGCTGCAGATTATCAATGTCGTCGCAGTGCAGGGCCACATCCAGAGCGCGTCGCGAGCACTCCTCGATAAACGCCCGCAGCGAAGCGCGATCGAGATTCACGCGGCCCGTCTTCTGGCCGCGGGGATCAATACGTTGCAAATTTTCGTAGCAAAGATCGATAAAGTGGTTCAGGCAAAAATCCTGCTGAGCCAGTGAAGCCACAGCGGCCCCTTCACAAAAATCCACTGCGCAGATCTTGTCGTTAAACATCGTCGATATGGCTCCCAACTCACCTTTCACAGCTCCCTTGCTGCTCGCACCCATGCTCTTTATAAACCCGTCCATAAAGTTGGATGTTGCGATGGCGGTCAAATGTTGCCGGACGCTTTCACGCGACATACAGCGCTGCTTCCTCGCTGAGCCTTGCTTCAAACGGTTCCTCGGAACAGGGCGGTTCGAACGGCTGCGAAATCTGCAGGGCTGCGGGTACATAGGCGGCTTGCGTTTGGACGCGCAGGCAGCGATCCAGGTACGGAGCCAGCAAAGCGCGGACCCAGCGCAGGTTTTCGCTCGAGCGCTGCATGCGATCTTCGCCGCTCCACAGTGTGACAACCGTCACGAGCCGCGCTTCGTGGTTTGCGATCATTACAAAACATCCGGCGAATCCGGCAACCTCTCCGAACGCTCCGTTGATCGCCACGGGTAAGGCTGTGTGAACTTTGTGCGCTTCATTGGGCTTGGCAACAAACTCAATACTGAGAGCTGTAATCCGCGAACTGGTGTAGCACATATCGGGTGTCCGCGCACTAGTACTCAACGCGCTCGAATCGAGCGGCGATGCGGGATTGGAGAGACTGTGAGTTTCTAACGAACGAGACACGGAGCCTCCGAATTCATTGGTCCTCCCCGTATAGGGGGAGGCGCATCCTCGTGGGTCCAGGTCCAACTCGGATGCGCCTGGTGGGACACGCGGGGGACAGGCGACTGTCCCTTCGCAGCAGGACTCCCAAGAGTACGATGGGTTCCTACAACCGATTAGTGCTGGAGGCCTTCATTTCGTTTCACGGCTTACGTCCAAAACTGGGAATAAAGGACGGAAAGTGGTGGTTTAGGAACCATTGCTCACGGCGGAAGGCACGGCTATACTTCTCGGCAACAAAACTGAGGGCTAAGTGGAACTCTTCGCATTCACCAGGGAATACGTGGAGCGCCTCCGCGAGGGAGACCCACCGACGGAACTGCATTTCGTCACGTATTTTGATCAGCTCCTGCGGATCAAATTGCGAGCGCGGATGCTGGCCTCCGAAACGGTCGAAGACCTCCGCCAAGAGACTTATATTCGCGTCTTTGTTAAGCTGCGCGAGGATGGAATTCGCCAGCCAGAGCGCCTGGGCGCGTTTGTTAACTCCACTTGTAATAATGTTCTGATGGAATTTTACCGGTCCTCGTCCCGAACCAGCCCCTGGGATGACTCTTACCTAGAAATGCCCGATCACGCCGTGGACTCAGAAGGCTTCCTGATTACCAAGCAAATGAAGGAGCGCGTTCGGCAGGTGATCGGGGAACTGCCTAAGAAAGACCGCGACCTGCTGAGGGCCCTCTTCCTGGAGGAAAAGGATAAGGATGAGGTCTGCAAGCAGTTCGGGGTGGATCGTGATTATTTCCGGGTTTTGCTGCACCGAGCCAAGGATAAGTTCAGGGTTTTGTATGAGATAGATAGGGAGGCGCTCTCCGGCGGGGGATCCCCAAAAGGAGCGGTATGAAACGAATAGGCCGCCTCCTGCACTACTCCTCGGATGACAACCATGGATCACAACGAAGCAGTGCGGCTTCAGGCCGCCGAAAAGTACGTGCTTGGGAAACTCCCGAAGGAACAGCACGCCGAGTATGAAGAGCATTACTTTGATTGCTCCGCGTGCGCCGAAGAGATCAAGTCTACCGTCGCCTTTATGGAAGGCGCGCGACAGGTAGTTCGCGAAGAAGCTATGGAACCTGCTGGTGCAAAGAGACTTGCCCCTGGTGCGCCAATTAATGGTGGCTGGTTCGCCTGGCTGCGGCCCGCCTTCGCGGTTCCCGTACTTGCAGCTCTTCTTCTAGTCATCGGCTATCAGAATGGGGTCACTATCCCGCGTTTGAAGGATTCTTCTTCCAGCCAAATGGGCGAGATCATCAGTTCTTCCTTCCAACTGCGTGGCAGCGTACGCGGTGGGAATGAAAGTGGCGATGCACTGAACAAGGTGCGAGTCCGCTTGGGAGAGAGCTTCGCCCTGAACTTTGACTTCACCCCGGCCGGCACGTTTAGCGACTATGTTTGGCAGCTGCAGAACAAGGCTGGACGGGCTGTGAAATCCGGACGCATCAGCGGCGACAAGAAATACCAGGCTGTGTCCTTGAACATGGCTGGTGGTGTGGAGAGCGCCGGCAAGTACAACCTGATCTTTTTTGGCAGCGCCGATGGCGCTGGCCAAACTGCCAATGAGAGCGAAACTCAGCGGATTACATTTACAGTTGAATTTCCTCAGTAGATGAAAGAGGATTAGGCTCCATTTTAGCTCCTTGAGGTGTCCCCAATGGTCCCGCATCGCAAGTTTCACTACCACGCATCGGCCCATGCGCTGAGCGGACAGCTCACCCGTCCTGTTCAGCACGTGATTGAAGTTCAAGCGGGAACCTCGCTGCCCAGCACTGGCGGTGTTGGGAGCTCTCACGTGGAAGACTTCCGCTTCGATGAGGTTGTCTCCTTCAAGCGAGGGTACGCGCACGTTTCAGGAAGTGTTAAGAAGGAAAACGACAAAACAATCCACACAACTCATGCCACGGCGACGGTCGAGAGCTTGAACATCTTGGATGTGGTAACCGCGGACCGTATTGTTGCACGCCTTTCATCGAGCTTCGAAGAGCCGGCCCCCAAAGAGCCAAGGCCAACCGAGGGCAAAGTTCTGCTGCTCGGCAGCAAATTTGAGAATCTGAGCATAGCTGGATGCCGGATCGAAGTTGAGCTCGAGCATGAACTGTTGCTGGAGCTTGGAACCTTCGCGGCGATGAGGAATAGCTGGAAAGCGAAAGAGGGCAGATTGCGGCAGATGGTGGACGACACGCGCCGCGGCCTCGACTTCAGCGACGCAGCTCTGCCGGACGAGTTGGCGCCGGAAGGAGCCTTGTTCTGTTCGATCGTGAAGGAGGTTCACTTCAAAGAACCGGGTTTCGATAGGCGGCCAGACGATAAGCGCCCGGAAAAGTACTTGCCCCCGGGAATACGGCGACTTGGACGCCACGCCTACTCTATCGTAGACTTCGGACGCGTCTACTTTGCTGAAGTCCTATGTCACCACGGTCGAAAGACTCTGACGATGCTTCGCGTCGAGCTGGGCTCCCCCAACGGAGGCGGATTTACCATCGGCGAAGGTTCCAGCAACGGCTGGCCTCCATATTAATAGCTTCGCTTCTCCTAAGCTTCGCTTTGGTTGGGGCTGCTTGCAGGAGCGCCCCAGACCAGGTGTGGAAGGATGCCCAACTAAATCTCAGGCGGGGCGAACTCCAGATCGCTCTCAAGAGGGCCGACGCGGCTCTCCGGACTTATCCTTCGGAAAATTCCGAGTGGCACTGGCGGTTTCGTGAGCTGAGAGCCGAGACGCTTGATCGACTGGGCTCTCACGAGGAAGCCCTCAAACTGCTGGAAGTGGAGCCACCGCCTTCACTGGCAAAGAGCGACACTGCCGTGCGCCGCAAATACACGCAGGGCATAAGCAGCGCTTGGCTGCAGCGACCGGCGGATGCTCGTCGGTTCCTTTTGGAGGCAGAGACCCTCGCAAAAGAGAATCACACCGAACTGCTGGGTGAAGTCTCGCTTAGAAGTGGGGCAGTTGACTACCTCGCGGGTGACTGGAAGGGCGCAGCAACTGCTTATGGAGATGCGCTCCTGAGCTCGCGCCAGCAGAAGGACTTGTACGTCCAAACAACCGCTCTCGGCGGCCTTGCCGCAGTAGCCACAAAGCAGCAGCGATATGACGAGTCTACGGATTGGAGCGAAGCAGCTCTTCGACTGGCTAAGTCCCTGGACCTCCAAGGTTCTTTAGGCTATATCCTCGGAAACATAGCCTGGAACTACAGAAAGCTCGGCGACTTCGACGCAGCCCTCGCTTTCTACGAACAAGCCGGGCAGGCGTCGGCCCGCGCCGAGCTCGTTCCGCAGCAGATTTACTGGCTGACAGGGACTGCGGATGTGTACTACGAGCAGCATAACTACGCGGCGGCGGAGGTTGTTCTGACCGGAGCGTTGCCTCTAGCGCGCAGCCAAGGAGACAAGAGGACGCTTACCGACTACTTGAACGGTCTCGCTGAAGCTGAGCTAGAAACCGGACGCGTCGAATCCGCCGAAAAACACTACGAGGAAGCGAAAGGACTGGAGGAGAACAGCCAGGATCGATACCAGCAATTGGCCTCGCAGCTAGTTCGAGGGCGCATCGATGTTGAGAGACACGATCATGCTCAAGCCGAGAAATCATTTCGCGGAGTGATCGATGATCCGAAATCCGACACGGCACAAAAGTGGGAAGCAGAAGCGCGGCTGGCCCGAGTCTATGCGGATACAGGCCGAACTGCCGAAGCAGAAGGTGAATTTCGCCGCGCCGTTGCGGTAATCGAGGCAGCCCGCGCCTCGGTCCCAAGGGAAACCTTGCGATTGTCCTTCCTCTCGAGCGCCATCGACTTCTACGACGACTACATTGAATTCCTGGTCTCGCAGCATCGCATGGACGAGGCCTTAAGGCTGGCGGAGCTAAGCCGCGCACGAACGCTGGCGGAAGGACTGGGGTCCGCGACGAAAACTGAAGCGATCCCGGCGAAGGATGTTCAACCGGGAGAACTTGCCAAGCGACTGAAGGCTACACTTTTTTTCTACTGGTTGGGAGAGAAGCACTCTTATCTCTGGGTCATCTCCCCGTTAAAGACGACGTGCCTCACGCTGCCGGCGGCTTCGAAGATCGATTCGCTGGTGAAAACATATCGGGAAGCGGTCGAGGGATCGAAAGATGTCGCTGAGACCGAAAAAGCCGCTGGCGAAGAGTTGTACGCAACGCTTATGGCGCCGGCACAGAAGTTCATTGCACAGAATTCGCGTGTGATCCTGCTGCCTGATGGCAGCCTCTATTCCTTAAACTTCGAGACCCTGATTGTTCCGGAACCGAGGCCACACTTTTGGATCGAAGACGTCACCATCACCACCGCCAGCTCGCTCTCATTGCTGGCTTCCGCGGCCAGCAGGTTGCCTGCTAAGCAGAAGAATCTTTTGCTGGTCGGAGGCGCGCTGAAGGCGAGCGACGAGTTCGAACAGCTTCCCCACGCAGAAGACGAGATGGAAATTGTTGAGGGCTATTTCCCAGCATCGGGACGCACGGTTTTGCGGGGCGAAGAAGCTACGCCTAGCGCCTACCTTGCCAGCAACCCGGAGCGGTATGCCTATCTCCACTTCGTGACCCACGGTACCGCAAGCCGCGCACAGCCTCTAGAGTCCGCCGTCATACTCAGCAAGGAACCTGCGAGTGATACCTACAAGCTTTACGCCAGGGACATCGTCACACGCCATCTCAATGCCGAATTGGTGACCATCTCTGCTTGCAATGGTTCCGGAACCCGCGCTTATTCCGGCGAGGGTTTGGTAGGCCTATCCTGGGCCTTTGTGCGCGCGGGCGCGCACAACGTCATCAGTGCACTTTGGGAAGTGAGCAATGCTCCATCCACGGCCCAGCTCATGGATGCTTTTTATAGGGGACTCAGCCAGGGCGTAGACCCCGCCACCGCCTTACGTGACGCCAAGCTTTCATTCTTGCGTTCCTCCATCCCCAATTCTGTGTTCAGAAAACCTTATTACTGGGCGCCGTTCCAGCTCTACGCCGGGTCATAACTTCAGAATTAATTCACGCCGCCACAGTTGATGCAACTTTTACTTAACTCGCTTTGCGCCGCCGTATCTTCGCACCGTTCGGTCAGGCTCGGATTCGCAGGGAGAAATTGGCGGAACGCGCGATGGAAATTCTGAGCGCGCGTGCAAAGAGTGCCTCCTCTCCCCGCGCCTGAGCCAGCCGTTCGAAAAAGGACGCGAGCGGCCTGTTAAGTTAGCGCGGCTGGCCATCCTCGTTTCATTCCATGCCTCATTCCACGCGTCATTTTACGCTAGGACGCGGGGGTAACTCTCTGGTCCTACGATGTCAGAGCCTGAAGCAGGTTTTGTCCGTTGGGGCTGCCGAGGCCTGTACAGGGGTCCCAACCCGCGGCGGCTTGGTAGTCGCCGTTGTCGCCTTGTGTGATGTCACGAAACGTGGCGTTGGCTGGAGCGGCGTAGAGCAAGGGATTGAGAAAGCCGGAGGGTTTGTTTAGCCCTTGATTGATGCACGCGATTAGGCCCGCCCAGAGTGGTGCGACGGCGCTGGTGCCGCCTACTGGAGGAAGTCCCTGCGAAGGATCCGGGAAGCTCGTGCCATCACAAATGATGCGATAGCCGGACGCGGGAGCGGCATCGCCGGAAACATCCGGCACGCCGCGCATCACCGCGCCAGCGGGATCGGCGGCCGGAGGCACTCCGGCATTCTGTTGATAGCTCGGTAGCGCGAAGACTCGGCTGACTCCGCCGCCTGTGCCGTCGTTTGCGCCATCGTGCCAGACCACCTCGCTGGAGATTGTTCCGTTCGAGGCGGAAAGTTGCGTGCCGCCGCACGCTAGCGCGAAGGAACTGGAAGCCGGGAAGTCCACGTGCGCTTGGTTGTCCCAGTTGGGATCGCCAGCGGCAAAGTCCGCGGAGCCGTTGTCGCCGGCGGCGACGCAAACAGTTATGCCAAGATGTGCCGCGGTTTGCAGCAACTGGTCAAATTCGTTACGGAATTGCGCGGTGGCGCCGTCTTCGGGGCCGCCCCAGCTGATGGAAACGATGGTGGGCTTGTTGACGGTGTCGCCGAGGATGGCGTTCATGACGCCGAGAAAACTTTGGTCGGTGGCGTCCGGGGCAAAGTAGACGACGATTCTTGCGCCTGGGGCGACGGCACCAGCCACTTCGATATCCAGCATGACTTCTACGTCCGGATTATTGGGATCGAGCGCGTTAGTGCCCGGGCTGTTTGTGCCCCCATTGGGATACGTGGCGGCCGTCACGCTCGGCGGTGTGGAGATGCCAATGTTCTGGAAATACGCCGTCAATTCCTGAGGGTGAAAGCCACCGCCGAGTTCGAGGATGGCGATGGTCTGGCCGGTGCCGTCCAGATTTTGCGGGAAATTGTAAAGGGAAGCGAGTTGGAGCGGCGTGAAACCGGTGGGGATCGAAGCGGCGGTGGTCGAGGCGTCCGCTCTCGCGCTTGCTGCGCCTGCGGCGCGTGCTGCGCGGCGGCGGATGCGGAAGTGCGGCTTGGCGAACGGGCGATTGTCGAGGCCCGTAACGCTGGTGACGATGCCTTGCAAAGTTTCGGGGATCAGGATGTCGCCTTCTCTGCCGCGATAGGCAACGTCGCCGGACTTGTACATCTTGAGGTCGACACCGAAGGCCTTGCCGTAGGCTGCGGCGGTGCCGGAGAGTGTGACCGTGCGCTGGCTGGCGTTGGTGTTGGTGACGCTCAATCCGTTTTCTCTAGCGAAGGCTTCGACTCTGGCGATGTCGGCGAGATCGGCGCCGTGTCTATCGGCGTGTTCGGCGTGCGTCATGTAGGTGCGGTCGCCGGGCTTCTGTTTGCTCTGCGCTTCGATGGAGGGAAGTTCGTTGCAGCGCCGCACGGTGACGGTTACGCGGAATTCCGCGCTTGGCACTTCTCCGACGACTTCTGCATTGGGCAGACGATGCTTGGTGCTGCCCGCTAGCTTGGTTTGTTTTTGCCCTGCGTTCATGATTGAAGCTCCTTTCTTGTTTTCGATTCTCCGGAACTCTCTGTTCGATCTTTCTGCTTGCGGCTACTTGCTGGAAGCTTCGACTCCACGTACTGGCGGTGGATTCCCCGACGAACGTAAATTGATCAGGTTGTTCAGCATGTCAAACCAGAACGGCGCGCCCATAACAATGGCAAAGGATGTGAGGAGAATTCCCAGAACCTTCAAAGTTCCCGCTCCGATGCCATTGTGCCAGGCTCGGATGTCTTTCGCTTCGCTCGACCATCCGATCGGCGGAGTATTTACATCGCGTATTTCCTCGGCGATTTGCTGTAGAGAAACCTCCTGGCTGGTGGATTCGGCTGGGCTTGTAGATTGCACCTTATTCCCTGCTTGCGCAACCATGGCACTGCGAAGGGCTTGGTCGTTCCACAGTTCTTTGACGATCATGAGCGTGTCGGCGTTTACGGCTGCGCAGAGTACGAGCCCGGTTGCGAAGATGATTTTTTGCGCCAGGCGTTTGTACCAGCCGCTTACGCGCGCCATGGTGTCGTCGAACCAGTGCTCGACCTTTAGGCGGGCAGCGTCGACATCGCCACCGGCGGAGTCGATCATGTTGAGGAGCGTGCTGCGCAGCTTTGCGTCGGGAATTTGCAAAACGCCTGCGCGCAAAGATTGGATCGTGCGGGGCTGCGTGGCGTCGGCGGGAGCGACGATGTCAAACAGGGCGCCTGCGAACATGCGTGCTGAGATGTAGGAAGGCTTCTGGCCTTCGGGCGCGGTAGCCTGAATCAAGGGATGGTTGAAAAGCTTTGCGGTGAAGTCATTTGGGCCGTTCTTGAGCATGTTGCGGACGCCGTTTTCAAGCGTCTTGGCGCGAAGAGAGAACATCGCGGCGATGACTTCTTTGATGCCCGAGCAGCCGATGCTGAGAACCAGATAGATCAGAGTGAGGCCGATGATCACTTCCAGGACTTGCGAACCGAACATGCACACCTCCATGCTAGCCAGCGTTGACTAGGCGCTTATTGTATCCCTCGCCCGGCTTAGGCCCGCAAGGACTGGCCCGTTTCTTTTCAGCATAACCCCGCAGCAATTCTTGCTTGACTCAATAACCATCATGAATATGCTGTTACCCAAATAGTGGTTCGAGGTGACGAAACGTTTCGCCGGGCCTGAGTCACTACCTGCTGATAGCCAGGCAAGTCTTAAAACGCGTGGGGGGTGTCTATGTCTGCCGGGTTGGACAACCTGAAACACATTGTTGTGCTGATGATGGAAAACCGGTCGTTTGATCACATGCTGGGGGCCCTGCGGCAGAAATATCCCAAGATCAATGGGCTTACGGGAAATGAGTCGAATCCCGATACGAAGGGGGCCATCGTCAAGGTTCAACAAAAAGCTCAGTTTCAGAGCCAACTCGATCCAGATCCCGATCACCATTTTCCGGGAGTCGATCTCCAAATTTTCGGGGCACCGCCCGGTCCGGGGAGAGTCGCGAACATGCAGGGATTCGTTAAGGATTACTTTTCACAGACGAAGGACGTAACTCGCTCACACAACATCATGTATTACTTCGATTCCGAAAAGGATCTGCCAGTGCTCTCCACACTGGCTACCGAGTTTGCAGTCTTCAACGGTTGGTTTTCATCGATTCCGGGACCGACGATTTGTAATCGTGCGTTTGCACACTATGGGACCTCATTTGGCCAAGTGGGGATGGATATTTTTTACATCCTGGATACCGCGGTCCTGAGCATCTACGAGCGCATGATTCAGGCCGGACACACGGCCAAAATCTATTACTACGATCAGCCGAGCTCGACCATGGAAATTGTCAACCTGCTCAAGAACCAGCCGCAGATTTTCGGCACGCTCGATCAGTTTATCTCGGACTGCGCCGGCAACACTCTCCCCGAGTACAGTTTTATCGAACCGTGCTACAACGATCATCCCGGCCCGGATGGCGGGCAGATTCTCGCTTCCGACCAGCATCCGGATCACAATGTGCGCGAAGGCGAAAGGTTTATCGCGAACGTTTACAACGCCATCCGCACCAATCCGACTCTCTGGCAAAACACTGTTCTGCTCGTTGTATACGACGAGCACGGTGGCATCTATGATCACGTCGTTCCGCCGGCTTGCACTCCGGATGGGAAGACTGCGTCGGCCGATGCCACGGGAACCGGCGAGCCATTTGCGTTTGACCGTCTCGGCATTCGCGTCCCAGCCGTTCTCATTTCTCCTTGGATTCCGCGCGGCACGGTGGTGCCGGGAACCGAAGATCCTGCTAACGCGCAGATTTTTGAGCATGCTTCCATTCCGGCTACGGTGACGAATTTCTTTCTTAACGGTGATGCCAAGCGCACCGTTCGCGAACAAAAAGCCAATACGTTTCTTGGACTGCTGACCGATCAGATGCGTCGGGACGATGACTGCGTGGTCTTCAACAATCTTCAATAGGCTGGAGGAGAACGATGCCGCCCAAAGTAATTGCAGTTCCCAAGACTGATCCCGGTGCCTACAACCCGAACCGTCCGGCCGGGAAGTTGTTGCAAGCGCAAGCGCTGCATATGCGCGAGGCGCTGATAAGGCATGTACACGAGCTGACTACGTTGCTCAATATCGACATGCAGGCTCTAAAGACGGAAGCCGATGTGAGCGCCTACGTTCACAGAGCCACAACTCTGCTGCACACACGCGCTGGAAAGGCTGCCAGAAAGTGAAGGAGGTCCGTATGCCCCGCGCCGCTTTAATTCTTCTGCTGTCAACTCTTGCAGGGCCTGCGTTGTGGGCGCAACAGTCCGCCGCGCCTGCGGACACAGGACCAGACAACCCTTCCGAGCTCTACAAACTGCAACACAGTTGTTTCGATCTCAAAGGACTCATTGATTGCGGGCAGGAACTGTTCACCGGCCAGCCTGTGCATATCGCCGTCGGCAGCATCGCCCCGCAGAATGGCTTCGGCGCAGGGCTAGCCTACGTCGGCCACAAGACTACCGAAAACTGGCGCGTCACCTGGGATTCCGACGCGGTCGCATCTAACAACGGCTCCTGGCGCGCGGGTGTCTACCTGAAACTGGTGAACACCTACGAGAAGGCACCTACCGTCGAGTTCGGAACCAAGGGCCGCAATTTGAAGCCCAATCTCTCCGCCCTTCCCGAGCGCCCGGTCATCAACATCTACGCCCAGACGATCACGCTCAACAAACTGACTTACTTTGGATTGGGTCCAAACACGACTGAAGCGGGCCGCTCCTTTTATGGCCTGCGACAGACCATTGCGGGCGTAAGCGCGGTCAAGCCATTTGCCGCAAAACTAAGCGCTGCTGTCTTCGGGGAACTTAACGGACGCTTCGTGGACGTTCGCCCGAGCCTTGGCCAGCCGAGCCCTAGCATTGGCGCGCTCTATACGGAAGCCACCGCGCCGGGACTCACAAAGCAGGCCGGCACATTGCAACTGGGCGAGGGCGTCCGCATGCGTCCGGTGTTATTGGATGATCGTCTTCACCTGGATTACGACCTGACCTATCAGCAATACATCGCGCCCGGCAACTCGACGTTTTCCTTCGAGCGCCTGACCACCGATTTATCCCATCAGTTCGCTATTTACAGGAAGACCACGCGCATTATCTTGCCGAGGGACACCAATGGCCCCGACGAATGCTCGGTGGACAGAGATTCAGAAAACGCGGAATGCTCCGTGGACAAATTCGCGCAGCACCACGAATGTCTCACCGCGCAGGGAGCGAAGAGCCCCGACTGCAGAGAGCTTAGCCGGGATCTTCAGGGCAGCTTTGGCGTGCGTGTTTTTTCAGCGCTCTCGATGACCCCAGGCGGCGACATCGTGCCATTCTATTTCCAGCCAACGCTCGGCGGTTCTGACATCAACGGCAACCAGTCGCTCAGCAGCTATCAGGATTATCGCTTCCGTGCCCCCAATGTTCTGCTGATTCGCGAGAGCTTCGAGCACTCTATTGGCAGCTTGCCCCTGGGATTTACCTTTATGGTTGACGAGGGGAAGGTGGCGTTCAGCCGCGGCGGACTTGGATCCAGCCCGTGGATTCACAGCTTCTCTGCGGGCCTAACTCTTCGCGCTGGAGGCTTCCCGCAGGTATATCTGCTCTTTTCGTGGGGCGGCAACGAGGGCACGCACACCATCGCCAACGTAAACAACTCGCTGCTGGGCGGCTCGGCTCGTCCTTCTTTGTTCTAGTCGGACTGCGGTCGGCCGAATTCCGTGCGTTCGCAGTCGTTGCCGCCTTCTAAGCCATTGGCGTCAGCTCGTAACCGACATTTCGCGCACGTCTTCCGGTGTATAGCCAAGGCCTTCCAGAATTGCGCTCGTATGCTCACCGAGCAACGGTGGCGGAAGGCGGTAACTCACGGGCATCTCGGAAAACTTGATGGGATTTCCGATACTGAGCGCCTTTCCGAGCGCCGGATGCTTGAGTTCAACAATCATGCTGCGCGCCAGCATTTGCGTGTCGGTCACTGCCTCTTCCACGGTGTTGATCGGCGCTGCGGGAATTAGCGCAGCCGCCAGTTGTTCGAGCCACGCGCTCGCCGGCTGACCATCAAATGTTTTTTGCAAAAGTGGAATCAGTTCGGCACGGTTTTTCGTGCGCAGCGCGTTGGTGCGGAATCGTTCGTGCTGTCCAACGCTGCTCTCCATCTCCAGCAGGTGCAGAAGTCTCTTCCAGAGCGCTTCCGTTCCTACGCCTACAACGAAACACCGGCGATCCGCGCCGCGAAATAGTTCGTACGGCACGATACTCGGATGCGCGTTGCCCCAGCGTTTTGGCGAGGCTTTTGCGTTCAAGTAGCTGCTCCCGACATTCGCCAGCCAGGTCAGTTGCGAATCGAGCAGCGCCATGTCCAAAAATTGGCCGCGGCCCGTTTTCTCGCGCGCGTAGAGCGCTGCTAAAATTCCCATGGCCGAATACATACCGCAGGTCATGTCCGCAATCGCAATCGGGTAGCGCATCGGCCCGCCGTCCGGCTCGCCCGTGAAGCTCATCACTCCGGCTTCAGCTTGCGCGAGGATGTCGTAACCGGGTCGACCGGCCTTCGGTCCCGTCAAACCGTACCCCGTGATGCTGCAATAGATGAGCCGCGGATAGTTCCCGCACAGCGTCTCTGCATCGAGCCCGCGCTTCTCTAAGGAAGCCACCGAAGGTCGATTGCAGATGAAAATATCCGCCGCGGCGATCAGTTTCTCGAGCGCTTCCCCACCCCTGGGATGATCGTAATTCAATGCAACCGACCGCTTGTTCCTATTCGCTGCAAGAAAATAGGTCGACTCGCTCCCCACGAACGGCGGTCCCCAGCCGCGCGACTGGTCACCCACCCCCGGCCGCTCAATTTTAATGACCTCCGCTCCGAAATCCCCGAGCAGCATTGCGCAGTAAGGACCGGCCAGCGCCTCGCTCAATTCGACAACGCGCACATCATCCAGAATGTTTTTCGCGCTCACGCTGCATGATTATAACCGACATCCGCGCGGTTCTCGTCTCCGCCGTAATGACGCGTCCCGCACGCCATCTCCCGCCCTCCTCTACCGCAACCTCCATCATCAGAATTTCGAATGCATAGCAAAGATAAAAATTCCCCCCAAAGCGTTCCACTGAGACCCGCTTTAAACCCTACTTTTGTCTTGACACTCCTCTCAACCGGACGCTAGCCTACGTTCACTGGTGCAACTGGGGGAACGACGTCCTGGAAAATATTAAGATCTGTTCACATTTGCGGTTTGCTGGCGAGACTGTTTTCGCACGAAGCGCCATCATCCAGCACCGGACTTCTCCCTCGTTAAAGCGTTCTGGTCCTGCACATGATTTGGACCCAATAGCTGGCGGAAACTCCGTCTGACCGGCATCAAAAGCAATGTGGATGGCGCTGCTCCTGTCGAGAAGCAGCTCGCCAAAATATTATTTCGTCATTTTAAAGACCGCATCTGGCGTGCGCGGAAACTTTTCCTTTGCAGTTAGGCGGTGAAGTAAACTCTGGGCAGGATTGGTCAGTGACAATCCTCGTAAAACTGTCGTAAACAGGGGTGGTCGAAAGGGGCGTTACTCATGAGGCTTCGAATACTCTTTCTGCTGTGGATCTGTACGCTGGCGCTTTCTGTTTCTCCGGCTCTGTTCGGTCAAGCGACGGGCAGCTTCTCCGGCAACGTCGTAGATAAATCCGGATCAGCCATCTCCGGCGCAAAGGTCACCGCCATTTCGCAAGGCACCGGCGTATCTCGCGAAGCAAAAACGGATGACTCCGGCCACTACCTCATCCCTTTGCTCCCGGTCGCGATTTATACGCTGCGCGTCGAGTTTCAGGGTTTTCAGACCGTAGAGAACAAGGACCTTCGGCTGCAGATCGACGAGGCCCGCGAGCTGAATTTTACGCTCTCCCCGTCATCAGTGTCGTCAACCGTGGAAGTCTCAGCCTCAGCCGTCGCGGTCGAGACCACTAATCCCTCCCTCGGCCAGGTCATCACCGCGCAGGAAGTTTCGCAGCTTCCTCTCAATGGCCGCGATTTCGTGCAGCTCGCCACGCTCACTCCCGGCACCACCCAGGAAACCAGTGGCAATAGCTTTTTCAACGGCGCTCCCAGCAGCGAGGTCTCCGCTCGCGGCTCCTTCTCTCTCTCCGTCGGCGGCTCGCGTCCCAATAGCACCGACTGGCTCCTCGACGGCAATGACAACAACGAGCTCACCGCCGGGGGCATTGGTATCCTCTCTTCCATTGACGACATTCAGGAATTCAAAGTCCTCACCTACAACTATTCGGCTGAATACGGCACTCGTGCGGGCCCGACCGTCCTAGTCACAACCAAGTCCGGCAGTAACGATTTTCACGGTTCTCTTTTCGAGTTTTTCCGCAATACCGCACTCGACGCGAAGAGCTTTTTCGCCACAACTGCTGAAAAGTTTAACCTGAATCAATTTGGCGGCTCTATCGGTGGACCGGTCTACAAAAACAAAACCTTTTTCTTCCTCGACGGAGAACAAAAATATCAGCGCCACGGGCAAACCTTCACCGGTCTGGTCCCCACCGACGCCATGCGCGCTGGCGACTTTACGAATAACGCCCTCGGCCAGCCGAACGCCATCGGTGCAATCTTTAATCCCAACGTCACCGGCGCCGCCAATACGCACTTTCAGTGCGATGCGCTAGGCAATCCCATGCCTCTCAACGGAGCTACCCCCAGCAATCCCGCCGGTAATGGCAGCCAGAACCCCGGAACAAATTGCAATAGGATTCCCGCAGGCCTTATCAATCCCATCGGCAAGCAATTGCTGGCCCTCTACCCGGAGCCGAACGCCAACAACCCAGGCAACTTCACCAATTACGTCAGCGAACCGGTGCGCTCCCTCGACGAGACCAAGTTCGACGTACGCTTGGATCACACCTTCTCCTCCTCCGACACCGGTTTCGCGCGAGTTAGCTACGACCAAGCCACTTCCTAT
>Ga0210384_10001005_pt1 | contig 40306 bp, 38 predicted proteins | sample IncBWH2MmetaG_FD_160574 | JGI IMG/M metagenome (GOLD analysis project Ga0210384, IMG submission 160574) | Forest soil microbial communities from Barre Woods Harvard Forest LTER site, Petersham, Massachusetts, United States - Inc-BW-H-2-M | ecosystem: Environmental > Terrestrial > Soil >...
ACCCATGGGCCGCGTAGGGACTCCCGCGGACGTCGGCAATGCCGTAGTGTTGTTCTGCATGGACGAAGCCGGCTTCATCACTGGACAAACCGTGCACGTGGATGGTGGAGCGTCCATTATGGATCCCGTGTTCCCGCTCGAAATCCAGCGGAGATAGGCGATTGGCGGATACTTAGTGCCGTCAATCGAAATCCGATCTGACACGCAATTCCGGCGGAGCACAGGCCCTGGAACGCCATGCTAGAATCGAGACTTCCCCCGCTGACATACCGCAGGCACACCTATGGAACGCGCCGGAACTATCATCGGAAAAACCAATTCAGATTAATGCTGCTCGGGCCGACTTTCACAACGGGCTACTAGGCGTGCCGCCGTTGGGCGCGCCGCCGTTCCGCCGCCCAATTCACAAAGCGCTCCATCTGCGCGCGATATTTCCAGGCTAGATGGAAAAATTTGCTGGCATCGAGCTCTGCGGCTTCGCGTCCCAGAAAAGTCTCGAAGCGCCAGCGAATGTACGGGCTCTTCCACGGTGCCAGCCGGTAGCCTCTCGCCGCAATCCAGTAATACTGCAAGGTCTTGAACATGACGTTCAAACGGCATTCCTGCCGCCCTCTTTCCCGATCCTTATTCAGTTCCCCAGAGGGGCCGAAAGGTGCTCATGAACGAGCAACCAGTTCGCGCCGCGCTTTTCCCAGATTCCCGTATATCTCACATTTGTTTCTGTATTCTTACCGTCTTTTGTTTTTTCAGAGAAATGCATCGACACTGTCGTCCAGGCAAACAGTCCGTGCCGCCTCACTCGAAGGTCCTTGCCCGCCGTCAGCTTTCCCTCCGCCATATTGTCAAAGAATTCTTTCTGCACGCCGTCATGGTATTCCTTCCAGCCGTGATAGGAGAAAGGGGCAAGGTCATAGAAAACCAGACTCCCGTCCTTGGCGTAGAATCTCGCGGGGGCGTCTGGGTTGCCCGTGCTCCAGGCTGCACAATATTCATCGGTGAGCCTGCGAAACGTCGCATCATCCGTCGCTTTTTGCTGTGCACGGGCCCCCACGAAAGTGAGCAGTCCCCCGGCAACGGCCAAGACTATGTAAAGAATCCAATGACCTCTCTCCCGCCTTCCGCCGTTTCTCGCCTGCGTCTGCGCGCTCACCTGTGTTCTCCTCGAGGGTTTCGCCGGTTTCCCCGACCAGCCTGACCCCACGGTAGGCCGATAACCCTATTTCGAACGCCTCATTTTTGCAAGTAGAATCGTCTTTCGCCGGTTATCCGCGGGAGGTCAGCCCGGATGCGATGCTTTGAGGAGGGAGAGATGCTCGGGGATATCCGTGCCTGCTACTGACTTGAGCTGCTTAGCCGCCGCACCCAAATCCGCGACGTGGCTGGTTTGCCCAAGTGCATCCTGCGGCCTGCCGAACGAATCGTCATGGTCTCATCGTATTCGCGGTTCTTCACTTCGACCCGAGCCGACGGGCGCAATTCCAGCTCTTCCAGAAATTCCAGGAACTTCCCGTCCTTTTCATAAACGCAAAGAATCTCCGCCTTTTCGCCGGCTTGCAGATCGGAAAGCAGGACCGCCCCGCTTCGGCGCAACTGCGCGATTCCGCCGCGCATGGGCACGCCGTGCGGACAGCTGCTCTTAGTCCCAAACCGCTTGAGCAGCAGCGCTTCGACCTCCGGGGAAATGGTGTGCTCCATTCGCTCCGCTTCGTCGTGCGCTTTCGCCCAGGACAAGCCAATTACATCGGTCAAAAGCCGTTCCGCCAGTTGATGCCGCAGCGCGAGATGTTCCGCAACCTGCCTTCCCTTTCGAGTTAAATCAATTTTCCCGCTGCGCTCCATTCGAACGTGCCCGTCGCGCGTCATGCGTTTCAAGGCCGCGGTCACCGCCGGCGGCGTGACGTTTAACTCTTCCGCGAGCCGCGCGCTGATGGGCGTTTGGTTCTCTTCGAGCATCTCCCAAATCGCTTTGAGGTAATCCTCCTGAGATACGCTGGTCTTCTCGCGTCTCAATCTCTGTTCCTTTGGGAATCTTTCGCGGCGACTGCCTGTTTTTGCTCCCGCAGTGTTTCCGCCAGGGCCGCCACTCTCTTCCTTATCTGTTCGAAGATTCTCTGATAGACCTCGGCGTCTTCGCCATAGGGGTCATCGACCTTCCAATCCTGGATCCTTCCGGGAATGGGAAACACCCGCTCCCACGATCGTCCGGTCATGTTGATGATTAAGTCCGCCGCTTCCCATACCTCGCGCGCAACCGGCTTCGATTTCAGGTCATCGCTCGAATATCCGTTTTCCGTCAGCGTGAGCTCTGTTTGCTTCGCTATGAATCCCAGCGGCGCGATTCCTGCGCTCGCCGCTTCCATCACGTCGGCGGCATCCCGGCGGGCGATCGCTTCAGCCATGGGGCTGCGACACGCGTTGCCGATACAGATGAAAAGGACGCGAAGCATCTTCTAATTGTAAGCCTGTTTTGGAAATTGCTCTGTCCTTCGCTGCAAACTCGCGAATGACCCTGGATAAATGCTTCCCCTACAAAAACTGCACCTGCGTTGTGCTCTCCCTGAAAATGGGTCCAAACAAGGGTCGTCTCAGTGGTCGGTTGGATCCACGAAGCGCCGATTGTCACCAAGATTGGGCAGCGCCCTCAAACTGCCGGTGACTTTCAAGGAGAAATTCTGCTCGGCTGGCATGCCGTCCACTCCGGTCACCGTGAGGTGAATGACGAACTCGCCCGCTCTCGTGTAGGCATGCGTCACGCTACGTCCGTCTGCGTGGGTCCCGTCGCCAAAATCCCAGCGGTAATCGACCGCAGGGAAACTAGCGGCTTCAGTTTCCACCGAAAGACGCACGGTCTCCCCGGCATTCGCTACGGTTGGCACTTGGGCCTTAAAGCTTGGGGCAGTCTGGGGCACGGTATCATCAATGAGTTTGATCATCTCGACGGACTCGGAAGCCTGGTTCTCGATTCGCACCGTGCCGCTCGCCAGATTCACCGCTGCATCTGATTTCAGAATTTCATTCCACGAATACGTGTGGTTCGAGGATAGCCCGAGATCAGCAAGCCTCAGCGCGTGTGAACGCGAGGCCTTTGTCCAATTGAAAACAGTCAAGATGGCGTGGCGCGGGCTCTCTTTGAGAAAGAAGATCGATGGTAGTTCGTCCTCGGGCTCGTAGGTCATTAGATCGACCGGCGTAGAGGCTCGTCCTAGTTTGGCTATATTCAGCAGGTCTCGGTTCTCCACCAGCGCCAACCTATCCTTCTGGGCGCCAAGAACAAGCATGTCATCGCCAATCTCATACATCCCGCCAGAAACCGCCGAGAGCGCAATGGACGCCTGGGCCGCATTCAGCGCCAGCGTGGGGGGCAGCTCTCGACGAGAATCAGTGAAAGATTCAGCGATGGTGTTAAACGCGTCCGGATCGTTCACGAAAAAATTGCGGTGCATGTAAAAGCGGGCGGCGATGCCGGGCGCAGCAACCTTCGTTCCCTCAAAGGAGTGCGCCGTGTCCGAAGAGATCCTGCCCATATCGACCAGCCCAACCGCATTGAGCATCGGACTTCCGTCCTTGTCCAGGACTACTCCATCGCCCACAGTGTCGCGGATAATTTGCAGGCCGATGCGCTGTGCTTCCAGGGCGGTGGTGTGGGGCCGGTAATGGTAACCTTCGATAGCCGTGGTGTCCATGAAGTCCAACTTGATGAAGCGGACTCCCCATTCGCGGACCAGCGTCCTGTACGTTTGACGCAAATATTCCTGCGCACCGGGATGCGTAGTGTCGAGCGCGTACAGCACATCCGTTTTCTGGTTCCAAACCTTCCGGCCCGAAATCGGCTCGCCCTTGGCATTGTGAACGAGCCACTCTTTATGGTTTTCGTAGACCCAGGCACGGCTCGTCACCTGAAACGGACCTGTCCAAATGCCGAATGTCAGTCCGTCTCCTGTGATGTGACGCCCGACGAACCGCATGCCGTCGGGAAACCTTGTGGCGTTTGCCGTTGCGTATTCTCCGCGAGCGTACTGATAGCCTTCGTCAATCTGGAGGTACTTATATCCGAGCGACTTCAAATGTTCAGATTGCCAGTCCGCATTGGCCAGCGTTTCTCCTTCGTTGATGCCTCCGTAGTAGGCCGTCCAACTCCACCAGCCGATAGGCGTCTCGAGAGACACGCGCGCGTGATGCAGCCGCCGAATCGCGTCCCCATAGACCAGCAGTTGATCGTGGTAATCGTGCCCGGTTTCGATCATCAATCGCTCGGAAGCCAATTCTTCACCGGGCTTTAGAGGAAGGCTCAATTCAATCTGGTCCTCCGCCGGGGCACCCTTGAGATCAAATTCTTTTTGGATTTCCGTGGTTCCTGTGGACTCAACGCTATAGGACGAAACTTTCGTTTCCGCGCCCTGGCCGCTCGCTTGCAAGTGCAGGATCGTCAGGAACCTCTGGGTGGTAAGCGCTCCGAGAAACAAGCTCTTCTTACTTTCCCGGTTGTAGATAAGTTGGCTGCCCGCGGCGCGATGCATTCCCCCTGGCGCTTTCCCAAGGTCGTAAAGCATCATGTCCGGCCAATCTTCGCTGAAACTGTCTGAAAGCACCCGATCGGCTGATGGATGGTCGCCCAAATTGAGGATCGGCTCACCAACCGCCTCGACGCTTCGGATGGCTTGAACGGATACTTCTTTCTCTGTGGTGTTGCGCACCCAAACCTGGACCGTACCGTATCGAGACTGGTCATAGAGCTGCACGACATAAACCAGGTCGGGTTTGCCTTGCAATCCGCTGCACGTCACGCTCACCTGGTGGCCGGAGCCGAGCGCGTCGTTGAAAGTAGACTCTGAAGCTGCGTGCCGCGGGTAGTCTTTCGAATCCAGCCTGTGGTGATCAATTTGGGCGGCCACGCGGGACTCGAGCACCAGCGGGCCAGAATTTTCTGCGACTTGGTACGATCCGTCCTGCGCATTGACGGTGAGCGTCAACTTTCCGTTCATCAATTGTTGCGCACCACAAGGCGCAGCCATCGCTAGCGCGCCAGCGATTACCAAAAGCCATGCTCTCACACCATCCTCCCATTTCATTCTGACGCCGAATGTCCGCGACACCACCTCTGCCGCAGAACTGCCGCGTCGGCCGCCATCATACGGCGAGTTACACAAAGTTCGAAAAGGAAAAAGTGGAAGGAAATCGATAACGCGGCAGGTTAGAGTTTAGAGCTTGCGACTTCTTGGTTCGACCGGTGCCGAGCCAAGGTCACGAAGCGCTCGTGCACGATGCTGTCGTCCGTCAATTCCGGGTGAAAAGTCGCCGCCATCACGTTGCCCTTTTGCACCAGCGCCGGCTTTCCTGCGTATGTCGCCAATACGTCCACGCCGGGACCCACGCGTTCAATGACCGGTCCGCGAATGAATACCATTTCGAGCGGTTCTTTCTTCAATCTCGAAGGCCCGCTCACCACATCGCTCGCGATTTGCCGGCCGTACGCGTTACGCAGAACGGCCATATCCACCAGCCCGAGCGATTCCTGCGGCGGATTCTTTACTTCGGTCGCGAGCAGAATCGCCCCCGCGCACGTTCCAAAGATCGCCCCGCCCCCCGCGGCAAACTCGCGGATGGCTCCGAACAATCCTTCCTCCTGCAAAAACTGCAATTGCGTCGTGCTCTCTCCCCCCGGCAAAATCAAACCATCGCACTCCTCAAGATCCGCCGTGGTGCGAACTTCTCGCGTCTCGACGCCTAACCCCGCGAGCATCGCCGCATGCGCTTCAAAATCTCCTTGCACCGCCAGTATCCCGATCTTCACGTTCACTTGCTCCCCAAGAGCACCCAGCTCAGATTTCCCGAACCTACCAACCCCGCGTCGAAAGCATGTCCTTCTCTTCCATCTGCCGGAGGTCCAGGCCGCGCATCGCCTCGCCGAGCTCCTCATGCGCTTCGAGCACCGCCTTCGCGTCCTCAAAATGCGTGGTGGCTTTCACGACCGCCTTCGCGCGCGCTTCCGGATCGCTGGACTTGAAAATCCCCGATCCCACAAACACAGCTTCCGCGCCGAGTCGCCGGACCAGTGCGGCGTCAGCGGGCGTTGCGATGCCTCCGGCGGAGAAATTCGGCACGGGCAACTTGCCGGTCTTCGAGATTTGGCGTATCAGCTCGAGCGGCGCACCGAGTTCCTTCGCTTCATGCATCAATTCGTCCTCGCGCATGGTCGTCAGCTTCTTCATTTGGCTGACAATCGTCCGCATGTGCCGCACCGCTTCCACCACGTTGCCCGAGCCCGCTTCTCCTTTGGTGCGAATCATCGCCGCACCCTCGGCGATACGCCGCAGCGCCTCACCAAGATTCCGCGCGCCGCAAACGAAAGGTACGCGAAAATCATGCTTCCACACGTGATTCTCTTCATCCGCGGGAGTCAACACCTCGCTCTCATCGATGAAATCCACTTCCAGCGCCTGCAGGACCTCCGCTTCCATGAAATGGCCGATGCGCACCTTGGCCATCACTGGAATCGTCACCGTGGCCATAATTTCGCGAATCACTTTTATGGACGCCATCCGCGCCACGCCGCCTTCCTTGCGAATGTCCGAAGGCACGCGCTCGAGCGCCATTACCGCGCAGGCGCCCGCTTTTTCCGCGATCTTGGCTTGCTCCGCGTTCGTCACATCCATGATGACGCCGCCCTTGAGCATCTCCGCCAGTCCCACTTTCACGCGCCATTCGTTAGTACCACCGCTTCCGTTCACTTTCTTGGGATCCATCTTGCTTCTCCTCTCATCGTCCAATCTTTTCAGCGGTTATCTCACCGCCAAACTTTATTATTTTTGATTCAGAACCACAAACCGTCCTCTGCCTCGCGCCAGCATTTCACCAGCCGCGTTCCGGATCTCTCCCGTCAGAAATAAATTTCTACCCTTCTGCTCTGACTCGAACGCTTCGACCAAAATCTCCGAATCCACTTTCACGGGCTTCAGATACTCTACCGTCAATTCCGCCGTCACCGCGCGCGCATTTCGAAACCGGCAAACTTTTCCCATCGCCTCGTCCAGAAGCGTCGCTATGATTCCGCCGTGCGCCATTCCCCCGCCGCCCTGATAGCGCTGGCCCAGCATAAACCGTCCCACGATCCGCTGCCGTCCATTGTCCTGCACGAACGTGAGTTTCATCCCTCCGTCGTTCGCTCCGCCGCATCCAAAACAAGCGTTCGACGGATTAGGTTTCAACTCGATCGTCTCGTCCAAATTTTCCCCTCGCTGAGCTTTCCCTGCCTTGTTTTGTCAGACTAGCGCGACCCTGCTTCGCTCCGCGCGGCGCACTCCGCGTTGGCGCTTGCGCATCTCTATCCGCAACAATTCCGCAAGCGTGATCACCGCGCGCGTGATCTGTTTTTCATCCAATCCCGCATAGGCCAGCCGCAGCGTGTTCGGCAAGGGGCTCTGCACATAGAAATACCGGCCGGGAGCATACAGCACGTTGCGCTCTTTCGCATGAATCAGCAATTCGCTGGCATCAAAACCCGGGGGCAGCTCGAGCCACAAACACATTCCCCCCTCCGGACAAGTCCAGCGCGTCCCTTCCGGCATGTACTTTCGCAGCGCCTCATCCAGCGCGACGAGCCGCGAAGCATATACCTTACGCATTTTGGCGACGTGCTTGGTGAACAAGTTCCGGCGCAGAAATTCCGCCAGCGTCGCTTGCGCCAGTTGATCCGTGTGCAGGTCGGTGGTTTGTTTGACGATCCGCAACCTCTCAATCGCGGCCGCCGGCGCCATGATCCATCCCACGCGCAATCCGGGGAATGCGACTTTGGCGAAACTGTCGATGTGAATGACCAGATTCGAACGGTCCAGTTGTTTTAGCGAAGGAACACGCTCTTCTCGTGCGTGCAGTCGCGCGTAAATATGGTCTTCGACCACTGGCACCTGGTGCCGCGCCGCCAATTCCAGAAGCCTGCGGCGCGAAGCCAGCGGCATGGATGTCCCCGTGGGATTTTGGAAATCCGGCGTGACCACTAACAGCTTCACACGATTCCCCGCAAGCGCTGCTTCGAGTGCCTCCAAATCGATCCCCAGCGCGCTTCCGGGTTCCGCCTGCGTACGCACGGGCACCGCCAGGCAGCGGGCGCGCGCCTGGCTAAAAATTGTCATGGCCCCCGGATAGGTCGGATTTTCCAGAATGACCGAATCTCCCGGCCGCACAAACGCTTTGCAGATCAGGTCAAGCGATTGCTGGCAGCCGTCGGTAATCAGCAGGTTCTCGTCTTTGGCCGTAAACCCTTCGCGCCGGAGCATCTCGAGCAGCGCTTCCTTTAGCGGCCGATATCCATCCGAGCAGCCCAGCTTGAGCACATCCGTGGCTTCCCGGCGCAATACCGCATTCACGCAATTCTGCAACTCTTCTATGGGGAAATGCTCTTCCGCCGGCCGCGCCATCACGAAGGACAAGGAATCCTGCGGCTCGCTGGCCGTCAAGCGACTCAGAATCTCTTCCCCGCGCTCATCGGCAAAAAGCAGTTCCCAGCGGATTCCGTTGCCGCCGTTAAGCACTGGCGGCGCCGGCGGCGTTATTTTCAAGCCATTGCCGTTTCCCTTGATGAATGTGCCGCGCCCTACGTGGCCCTGGATCAGGCCCTCCGATTCCAGTTCGGCGTAGGCGTTCGCCACCGTCGTCCGGTGAACCCCCAGCATTGTCGCCAGCTCGCGACTGGCGGGAATCCGGTCGCCCTGCCGCAGGTCACCCGCGTGAACGAGCGCCCGGAGCTGGTCGCGAAGTTGGATGTACAGGGGAACGTGACTTTCGGGTTGAAGGTGTAAGGGAAGCATTGTCTCTCACCTCCTGCCAATTCTACAGGAAATTGGCCTGGAACAAGAGCCAATTTGTCTTCTGCCGTGGGCACCCATGCCGGCCGCTGGGGGAGCCCTTACGGTCCCGGCGAATCGGCGGGCTGACCGGTCTTCTCCCCTTCCCTGGCGTTGCGCAGGCACAATTTCGCGGGGTCATCGTCGTCGCACTGGAAAATCACTTTCAAGGGCAAATCTTCTCTGCGCACGACGTACGTACCGCCTTGCATCGCTTCGGAGTCGTCATTCGAAGCGGTCACGACGGGACTCCCAGCCTGCACGCGAATGCGGAACTGCCCCGAAGAAGGCTCGTAGTTCGCATAGCTGAAGCATCGTCCGATGCAAGCGCGGTCAATCATGTGGTGAACAAACTCCAAGCGAGATTCATCCGGCGCTTCGATAATGCCGATCACATGCGTTCCTGGGGGCAAGCCGGTCAGCAATTGCTCCGCGTGACCCTCCATGCGGTCAAGATCTCCGGTGTCCTGGTACAAGAACACAAAAAAGAAAGCCGCGCACACCGCGAAACCCGCGAGTTGCCACTTGCGTGGCCTCAATAAGCCCATCGCGCAAAGTCCAAAGATCGCGGAAATTGTGGTCAGCCGCGAGACTAACAGCCCGATCCAGCCGGCGTACCACGAAGGATGAACGTTTTCAGGCAAGAGCGATGTCGCACAAAATGCGACGAAGTACAGCTCGAGGATCAACCGTAATGGTTTCCAGAATTCTCTCTCCCTTCGCCGCGGGAATGCCTCGCTGGCAAAACATATAAATCCCCAAGCGAGCGCGGACCAGCATAAGACCCGATACCTGTTGCCAAAGAGAATGAGTTGATCGGCACCGTTGAACGCATAAAACGGCTGTTCCGGCCAATCCGCCTCGAATTGGCCATGGTGCGCCAGATACCAGCGAATGAAATACAAACAGCCGACGGCCACAGCCGGAATCAGCAGCCGCCACTTGTGATCCAGTTTTTTCCAGAAGGCTACATATCCAATCGTCCCGAGCGCCCACAAAAACCCAATGGGATGCCCCAGAAACACGACCGGCAGCAACGCCGCCGCAACCAGCCAACCCACTCCCCTGCCCCTCGCTGCAAAAGCCAGAGAGAAACACGCCAGACCGATCGAGATGTAATAGTTCAGAAAGCCCATGTGAAATGTGTAGCCGTAGGCGAGGATCGCGATGCACGGCGCCAGATTCCAAGCTGGGCGTCGCGCCATCGCGCTCACAACAGCGAATACACCCCAGAAAAAAATTAGCACGCAGCCCGACACCACGATTTTTTCTGCGGCCGCGAGACCTGCCAATTTCCCAAACCTTGAAAGCGCCACATCGAATAGAACGTTATTCCACTGCCGCACTATGTAGAGTCCCGGCGCCTGGCCTCTTCCGATCAGTTCCGCCAACCAGGCGTTGTAGGTGTGGCTTGCGAGGTCTCCCGCTTCGATGTGACGGTGCCAAAGGCACGGAGTTATCAGCAGAGCGGACAAAATGAAGATGCGCCATTTCTCTTGGCGAAGAAATGGCTTCACGCCGCCAAATGCAGTGGGGTTTTCGCTCATCTCGAATGAAATCAGATTCTGACCTAACGATTGGTGTTCTGAAGGATTCTACTATCGGCGCCTTCAACTGCCACTAAGGATTCATTTGTGAATCTGAGGAAGAGCCAGGGTAAGTCAAGCACTCACACAAACGCTGGAATCGGCTATCTGGAGGCGTGCGTCTCGCCGAGGCGCTTCAGCCGGTCGCGCAACCGCCGTTGCAGCGGGGTCGGCGTATTGGGATTAAACGCTACCAGGTACCACAACGGCTGGCTGCGGTCCTTGCTCAGCCAGGTCAGCGTCGGTGCATCCGCGTTGGGATGCCGTGCAACGTTTTCGCGGATCGCACCATAGGGATGTTTCGCAAGCTTGTTCAGAGTTTTCGCATTGGCGCGCGGGTGCTCGCTGATTAGGCGAAGCAGATAGTAATCTTCTTCCGGCGCTTGCTTGGCCAGCTTTTCCAGCATTTCCGGCTTGGCTTCCGCGCTGAGCACGAGCCCGATCTTTTCATCCCACGCCGTATTGATGTGATTCAACTCGCGCGTCCGCGCATGTATCAATTCTTCCAACATCCGCCGCTCCTGCTGCATCCGCGCGATCTGCAACTGCGAGCCCTCGAGCGAATCGAGGACGCGAAGCAGGTGCTGGCGCTCGCCAAACACGATCTGCGAAGTGCGCATCGGGGCGCCCTTTTCTTTTTCCTTATGCTGCACCAGGTCGGAACGTCGCATGGTCTCCTTGCTCCAAACCCATCCCTTGCCGTGCTTTCCGTAAGGACCGGGTCTTCGTCTGCTCCGGACGTCCGTCCCGTCCGGGTTGCAGTGCTAATCAGTCTCTTATGACTATTGCGGATTATGTTCCGGGCATCCGGTGGGGTAAAGTTACCTCGCGGCCGCGTGTGCCCGATGTGCTACCGCCCGTACTGGCCGCCCGAATCGGGCTTGCCAGGGATCCGGGGGGTAATTCGAATGTCGGCATTTCAAGAACACAAAGAAGAGCTTGAACAGTACGAGCAGATGTTTGGCCGCGAGCGCGGCCGGCTGGCGGTTTCACTCGACCGACTGACCAATGCCTTGGTGCTCGTCGGACAGCATGGGGTGTACTGCACGAGTTCGCGCAATCCCACGGTACCGGCGATGGACATTCGCCTGGTCACGCGGGAATTGGCGAACGCAAAGGAGCTGGTGCAATCGGTTATGGAAGAGCTTCGAAAAACAAAAGAGGAATCACGCCAGTAGAGGCGCCGCAAAATTTTCTTGGCAAAAGATATTCCGCAAAACACTCCTACAAAAATCACTTTTGGTTCAGAAACGGATTCGAATGACGTTCCTCGCCGATCGTGGTCCGCGGGCCGTGCCCCGGATGCACCAAGGTTTCATCGGGAAGCGCCATCAATTTTCCCTCGAGCGATGCCAGTATCTGGTCCATCGAGCCGCCCCACAGATCGGTGCGGCCGATGCTCCCCGCAAACAGCGTGTCTCCCGCAAACAATTGCGGAGCCGCGACGGCTACGTTCCCCGCTTCATGCGGCATGTACAGGCAGACGCTTCCCGGCGTGTGGCCGGGCGTGTGCAGCACTTGCGCCTTGAATGCGCCCCAATGCAGCACATCGCCTTCTCGCAGCATTTGATCCACGTCCGTGAGCTCCGGCGGGGCAACACCTAGAAACGCCGCCTGCATTTCCATTTCCTGATACAACGGCAGATCTTCCCGATGCATCATCACTGGGGCGCCGGTGTATTGGTGCAATTTGCTCAAGCCACCGACATGATCGATGTGCGCGTGCGTGCTGACAATCGCTTTCACTTTGAGCCGGTGGCGCCCCAGAAGATCCAGGATGCGGCCCACTTCGTCGCCAGGATCGACGACCAGTGCCTCGCGGGTGACGGGATCTCCGATAATCGAGCAATTGCATTGCAGCAATCCCACCGGAATGGTGATGTGAATCAGCCCTTCGGAAGCGGCGCTGAGAGGTGACGTGGCATCCATTACGAGACGCAGTATACCATCTGGGTGCGACGCGGCAGATACTTGGTCCCAGCGCTGTGCTACACTTATCCCTGGAATGACAATGCAAGCGACGGGAATGGAAAACGTCCTCGACACGCCGCTGACGGCACTCCATCGGAGTGCGGGAGCGAAGATGGGCGTGTGGTTTGGCTGTACCCTGCCGAGCGAATTTACGGATTGGCGCAGTGAGTACGCTTTCGGGCGCAAGAGCGTCGCGCTCATCGACAAGAACTACCGCGCCTATCTGTCGTTCACGGGGCCGGATCGCGTTCGTTATTTGAACGCCATCCTCACCAACAACATCAAGGATTTGCGCACGGGCCAGGGAATTGCCTCGCTTCTGTTGAATCCGCAGGGACACATCCTGGCGGAAATCGAAACCTACGCGCTGCCGGATTCCCTGTTTTGTGTTTCCTACGCGATGATTCGCGCGCGGCTGATCGAAGTGATCGAGAAATACATTATCATGGATGACGTAACACTCGAGGACCAGACCGATCGTTTCGCGACGCTGGCGCTCGAAGGACCGATGGCCGCGAGTGTCGTCCAGGAAGTGTCGAGCGTGGACATTGCGAAGCTCGACGAATTGTCCTTCTGTGAGGGAAGTGTTGCCACGATTCCCTGCCGCATTATAAAGCACTCGCCGGGAGGAGTTCCAGGCGCGGAGTTTGTAGGCGAGCGCGACAAAGTGAGTTCGCTTTGGCAGATTTTGCTCGAAGCAGTGCAAAAGCACGGCGGCGGGCCCATGGGATATAAAGCGTTAAGCGCGTTGCGCCTGGAAATGGGCGTGCCTTGGTTCAGCTATGACTTCGGCGAAAAGCAAATCCCCCACGAAGCCGGTCTTCAAGAAAGCCATATCAGCTATACCAAGGGCTGCTACACGGGGCAGGAAATCGTGGAGCGCGTGCGATCCCGCGGCCACGCCAACCGCGTTCGCGTCGGCCTAAAGTTTTCAGCTGTGGAATCACCGGCGGAAGCGGCGCCGCTATTCGCCGACGGAAAAGAGGCAGGCTTCGTCACCCGAACTGCGGTTTCGCCTTTGATCGAAGCCCTGATCGGCATGGGCTATGTTAGGCGGGAGCACTCCACTGTCGGAACCGTTCTCGAAAGCGGCGGAAGAAAAGGGGAAGTCATCCAGCTTCCTCTCCTCCCTGCGCCGCGTAGTTGAGGCTCGTCGAAAGAATTATGCTTCTAGGAGAACGAGCTTCCAAGTCAGAAAGTGCCCTTTTGACTGCCGAAGTTCTACGGGGCTCGGAATTCATCTCAAAGTTTACGCTTGACGAGATAGCTCTTGAGGTGGGCCACAGCTTCCTGGACTGTCGTTTCAACTGTTTGACTGCTCCTCTTTATTTTTCCCATGAGCATGGCGCCTTGGACGGTGGCGATGCAAAAGTCAGCCAGTTGTTCCTCGCTGACCTGCCTGGCCAGTCTTCCCTTGGCCTTTTCCCTGACAAAGAAGGCTGCCAATTTGTTCTTCACGACTTCGAAGATGAGGCTGACATCCTGGCGGATTAATTCGTCGTTTTGCGTTACTTCGTTCCCCAAAGTTCCAAACGGGCAGCCACGAGTCATTTCGAAATGCTTTTGCAGCTCGACGTGCGCGAAAAACCACTTCGCCAAGTCGCGCCAGGAATTGATTTCATAGTTCACCTGCGACGAGCCGGCTTTGATTTCCGCAAGATAGGTCTGGAGTACTTCGTGGACTAAGCCTTCCTTGCTCTTGAAGTAGTGATAGAACTGGCCCTTCCCCGTCCGGGAAGCCTCGATGATTTCGTCCGGACTGGTAGCCCGAGCTCCCTGTCGGTGAAAGAGGTCCGCCGCGGTGCGGATAATCCGCAGCCTGGTTTCCGCGCCTCGCACGAATCGGACTTTCATAGGCTTCTTTCCGTTGTACCCACAGGTACACTTGTGGCGCGGTGAAGTGCCGAATCACGCTGCTGATCTAATTCCATCCTGTACTTGATTTCTGTTTCGCATTTCTCTATCTATACAGACGCTTTGCGGTAGTCCGAAGCACTCCACCGCACAGCTTGGACTCAGGAGAATCCCGTATCGGCGGGGCATTGTACCAGTGCGTATGGCCTCCGTCGATGGGTGATTTTCCGGAGTGGCAGATCACAGGCGGAACGGAGGATCTTAGGATATGGCTCAAGGGGACAGGACAGTGCTTGTAACCGGGGCGACGGGACGGCAAGGCGACGCGGTCATCCGCCACATGCTGCCGAAGGGATGGAAGCTGCGCGCACTGACGCGCAGCCCCAGAAACCATGCGGCGCAAGACTTAGTGCGGAAAGGTGTAGAAGTCGTGGAAGGGGATTTGGAAGATCCAGGTTCCGTTGCCCGGGCTGCCGAGGGCGTCTACGGCATTTACAGTGTCCAAGACTTCTGGGCCGTAGGAGCGAGACGGGAAGTCCAGCAGGGGAAAAACCTCGCGGACGCCGCGAAAAAGGCCGGCGTGAAACACTTTGTCTACAGCTCCGTTGGCGGAGCAGAACGGAACACCGGCATTCCGCACTGGGAGAGCAAGTGGGAAGTCGAGAAGCACATTCGCAGTTTAGGTCTACCTGCTACGGTGCTCCGGCCAGCCGCGTTTATGGATATGTACTACATCGACCAGGTGGAGGTCGGCATCCTCAAGGGAAAGCTGGCAGACCCCATCCGCGGTGATAAGCCATACCAGACGATCGCGACGGATGACATCGGAGCGTTTGCTGCCTTGGCTTTCCAGCGCCCGGCCGAATTCATAGGGAAGGACCTGGAGATTGCCGGAAGCGAACTAACGAACCTGGAGGCTGCGAAAGTATTCAGCCGCGTCCTGGGTAAGCCGGTAAAGTTTCAGAAGCTTCCTCTGCCACTTGTCCGGCTGATCCTAGGAAAAGAGTTCTACACCATGTTCCGATGGTTCAACGAAGCGGGGTTTAAGGCTGACATCGCCGGACTTCGCCGGGCCTACCCAGAGATTCATCTTCAGAGCCTCGAAGAGTGGCTGCGAAGCGAAGGCTGGCACAAGCGCGCCAAGCGGATGCGCGCTCCAAAAGAGTGAGCGCCGGCTGAGGCGGTTCGCGTGGCGGCCCAGCCTCAATCGGAGGCAAAATCTAGTGTCCGAACGTGATGACGCCAAAAACTCCGTTGGCGTAGTGGTTTGGCCCGCCGGTGAAGAAGAGTTGATTGTGGGTCCCGTTCACGTTGCCGGCGCCGTCCTGGCCGAATTGCAAGGCCCAAACGTTGTCGATTTCGATGGGATTGTTGTTGGCGTCGCGCAGGGGCCCCAGGAATTCACCTGTTTCCGGATTGAACGCGTTGATCCGGCCGCGCGCAATATTGTTGCTGATCAAGATCGCGCCGCTCATAGGACCAAAATCGGCGGGAGCGAGAGCCATGCCCCACGGCGAATGGAGTGGGCCGTGAGCGGCATCGTGCTTCTCCAAGTTTCCTTCGGCGTCAAAAACATCCACGAAGCCGCCCTGGGCCTTGTTGAGAGCCGTGAAGGTGACCCAGATGTGGTTGTGAATTGCCTGGATCCCATAGGTGGTGAAACCTTTCGGGATGGCCGGATCGCTGACGGACTTCATATACTTGAAGGTGCTGTCGTAGATGTCAATCGCCCGGTTCGGGCCGCCGTCGGCAGCGAACAAAAAGAAATTGCCATGGCTGTCCTGGGCGATGGCCAGGCCCGTGTAGCTGGCGCCAGCCTTTGAGCGGTCAGCGACAAGAGTGGCCTGACTGTTGCCGGTATTGTCCACCGGGCTGTTAAAACCCCAGGCGCTGATCGTGCCGTCGAGCGTGGCGAAAATGAAGAGGGCTGGTCCGCTTTGACCTGTTCCGGTTGATGTGAAGACGAAATTCGCGGGATTAGCGAAGACACTGTTATTGCCCACCGTTCCTGTTGGCGTACCGACCGCGTTCGCGGGGGAGTTCGGGGAAGCAGGTATGGCCACGAAGAGCCCCTGGTTGTTACCAGCGCCATCATAGAGCGTGGAAAACCCAGTGCCGTTGTCACTAATCCAGAACGGGCTTGGCTGCAAAGCTGTGAGTCCCCAAGCATTGACCAAGTGTGGGTCCGGAGTGTTAGTCCCAACGTTTTGTTGGTTTGAAACCAAGTCCGTACGTACGTATTGCGCGAAAACCGGCGTCGCGCCGGCGGACACGAACAAAATGACGAAAGCGAGGAGCCCGGCGCGTGCGATGGCACGGGCTGAAAGATGCTGCTTAGTTACAGATTGACTCATGAAATTTTTTCCTTTTCTTTGAAATGGGTAGAACTCAAACGGTCCGGCGGCCAACCGGCGTGCAGGGTGAGCCATTCAATCCGATGACAGCCAGACTCCTAGCGTTGCACACCTTCAGTGCGAGCAACCAGATTTCCGATTCACGAGATTGAAACATCAAGACGAACGGGATTGATAACAAGAGATTTGATACGGAGCATCAAATTATCTGAGAAGAACAGTTTTCGACGATATGTAAAAAGGGAACCATGCACTGTGAAAATTTGGATGTGGCGGGCGAGTCGACCACCGTGGCGCCAAGATGGAGCGTTAGGCCTGGTCTTGAAGAGCAGGCACGGAATTTCAGCGTGACATTGCCGCGCACGGGCCCTAACGAGCCGCCATCAGGATCAAAGCGTCGGTTCGTCGCCAAATACGGTGCCGGACGAATCGTTGCCTTTGCGTCTGTCCGTCTTCGGAGGCTTGGGGGATCCCAAGACGCTCACGACGCGCGTCCCTTCGCCGTAGGAGTGATCGGCGGGGAGTTCTTCCTGTTCAAGAGCAATGTTCTTGCTGCAAATCGCGCAGACAAGGGAACCGTAGGCCGCGCCGTCCTGCCGCAGGAATCTGTTAAAGCGCATAACACGGCCGCAACAAACGGGAACCCAGACAATTTGGAGCTTCTCTGGGGTCATATTCCCCCTCGCGGAAGACTAGTGCGGGGATTATACACCGGAAAATGATCCGCGGGCGGAGGGCTTCGGGAAGAATCGAGCTGGTCTCAGTCGAATTCGCGGCGCGCCGCGGTTTGTTCCGCTCCAACGCGGCCGGCGACAATCTCCGCCTTCGAGTAGTTTTCCGCGCGAATGGGAGCCGCCGCCAGACGGCGTAGCATGGCGATTTGCCCGATATGGGTTAGCGCGTCCGCAACGGGTCCCTGAAAGAGCATTTCGACAGAGGCGTGGAGAGGCTCATTGGAGGCGAGGTAGTCGTCGAATTTTTGGAGCGATGCAAAAAATCTCTTCACTTCTTCGTTCCACGGGAGCGGGTTCGAATCGTGCCAGGCTTGCGCTCCGCGGGCCAGCGTGAGCGCCCAGTCGAAGAGATCGCCCAGGTGCGTGAGGATTCTGACGGGCGTGCGCGTGGTATCGCCGATCTTAAAATTTGCAAAAGCTTCCGGTGCGCCGCGCAGGGCTTTGCCGCCGCGGTAGGCCACCGTGGCAACGGCGTGCCGCAGGACGTGGCGAGTGGGATCGAAAGTCTGGGTCATGGAAAAACTCCTGAACAGTTTCCTTCCCTCTAGTGAAAGAGAATTGCAAGAGTTTTAGCACAAACTTCCAGCGAGAAGAAATACCATGCGGCGGACGCAATGCTCGGAGCGCGGAAGGTTTGCTGCCGCGCTCCAAACAAATCAGGCGAGATTCATGGCGCGCTTGAAGGAGCCCTTTTCGCCCTCGATCTTTTTCTGGAGTTGCAGGATGGCGTAAAGCACCGCTTCGGGTCGCGGCGGACATCCTGGAACGTATACGTCAACGGGAATTACCTGATTGCAGCCCTGCACGATGGCGTAGTTATTGAAAACTCCGCCGGAAGTCGCGCATGCGCCCATCGAAATGACCCACTTAGGTTCCGGCATTTGATCGTAAAGCTGGCGAATGACGGGAGCCATTTTTTGCGAGAGGCGCCCGGCGACAATCATGAGGTCCGCCTGGCGGGGTGAGGGGCGGAAAACTTCGGCGCCGAAGCGCGCCACGTCAAAGCGCGCCGCAGCCATGGACATCATCTCGATGGCGCAGCAGGCCAACCCGAAGCCGAGCGGCCAAATGGAACTCTTGCGCGCCCAGTTCACTGCTTTATCGAGCGTGGTGAAAATTATGCCTTCGTCTTCGAGCAGCTTCCCGAAGTCGTCGGGCTTGGTGAGTGTGACGTGCTTTCCGAGCGATGTGCTCATGGGGGCCTCGCCTTGTTCATTTTCGCATAGGGAGCGGGTGGAAACAAATGTAAGTGGAGAGCAGGTAGCGCAAAGAGCTTCGCGTGCACCGGGAAGCGTCACGGGACGCGCGGATCCAGGGCAACAAATTCACACGCGGAGGACTACCTTGCCAAATTGCTGGCCGGACTCGAGGTACGTGTGAGCGGCAGCCGCTTCGGCTAGCGGAAAAACACGGTCAATGATGGGCTTGAGCCGGCCTGCCGCGACGAGCTTCATGACGGTTTGCAGCTCGGACTTCGTGCCCATGTATGAGCCGAGAAGAGAAAGCTGGCGGCTGAAGAGGAACCGCAGATCGATCTTGGCGTCGTACCCGGTCGTCGCGCCGCAAGTCACCAAGCGGCCGGATGCAGCTAGGCTCGCGATGCTCTCATCCCAGGTGGCGGTACCCACGTGTTCGAACACCACGTCGACGCCGCGTTTGCCGGTGATGCGGCGAACTTCGTCGCGGATTTTTTGGGACTTGTGGTTGATGACATGGTCGGCGCCGAGCTGCTTTGCTTTCTCGAGCTTCGCTTCATTCCCTGCGGTAGCGATGACGCGCGCGCCAAAGAATTTGGAGATTTGGATTGCGGCGCTTCCGACACCGCTGCCAGCCCCGAGGACGAGTACATCTTCGCCGGGCTGGAGTTCCGCGCGAGCGATTAGCATGTGCCAGGCCGTCTGAAAAACAAGCGGGATGGACGCGGCTTCTTCAAAGGAAAGGTTTTCCGGAAAAGGCAGGCAGTTCACTTCCGGGCAGCGCACGAACTCGGCACAGCCTCCGTCGATCATGTAGCCGAGGTTCGTAAATTGGCGGCAACGATTGTCCTGGCCGGCCAGGCAAGCGGCACACTTACCGCAGGAAACGCCGGGCGCAAGGACGACTTTCTGGCCGACACGGACGATGGTCACGTCCGCGCCAATTTGCGCAATCTCACCGGCGATGTCGCTCCCGGGAATGTGGGGCAGCGGAAACGGTACGCCAGGAATGCCGATACGCACCCAAATGTCTAGATGATTCAACGCACATGCCTTCACGCGCACAAGAACTTCGTTTGCGTGGATGATTGGCTGCGGGGCGTCTTCGTAGTGCAACACCTCCGGGCCGCCGTGCTGATGGAAGACGATGGCTTTCATGAATCCCTCGGAACCATTATTCGATAAAATGCCATGATTACGGCAAGAATGAACATCCAGGCCATCACGATGAGCAAACCGAAATCGCGCAGCCAGAGTACGAATGCCGGAAAATAATAGATTTTGCCATCAAAGAGTCGCGCGGAGGAGTGCATAGAATCGGGCACCGCTTGACCGAACCGCCAAAAGAAGACTACAAGCAGCACCCAAATAAAACAAAAAGCGAGAAATGCTGTAGCGAGGATTACCCAGTATTTTGGCGGCTTCCCATCCGCCCAAACGAACTTGTGATGTCGGCTGCCGCCAGGCAACGGAGCCCCCTGATCATCAAAGTTAGCATTCACGAATCCCATAGTCTATACGGCACGAACATTGACACGTGGAACTGCACGGCGTAGCGTAAATTGTGGGAAAGGAGTTCATGGACCTATTTGAAGAAGTCGTGAAATTGAGGCGGGCAGGGCGGCGCGGGGCGCTGGCTACGATCGTGCACACGAACGGCTCGATCCCCAGCTACGAGAGTTCGCGGATGCTGGTGCGCGAGGACGGTTCAATCGTCGGCACCATCGGCGGCGGATGCGTGGAAGCGGAAGTTTGGGCCGCGGCCAAAGAAGTGATGCAGAAGGAAGCGCCGCGCAAAATGGTTTTCAACCTGAACAACGAAGCCAGCTATGACAACGGCCTGATCTGCGGCGGCACACTCGAGGTCTTCGTGGAGCCTATCCTGCCGCAGCCCATAATCGTGCTTTTTGGCGGGGGGCACGTGTCGATGGCGGTGGCAAAATCAGCCGCCACGGCGGGGTTTGGCGTCAGCGTCGTCGATGATCGAGAGGCCTTTGCGAATGCGCAGCGCTTTCCCATGGCGCAGAAGATTTACACAAGCTACGAAGAAGCGTTCGAAAAGATTCAGCCCAATGAATCGACATATCTGGTTATTGTGACTCGCGGCCACAAGGAAGACATGCGCGTGCTGGCCTGGGCTGTGCGAACCGGGGCTCGCTACGTCGGGATGATCGGCAGCAAGCGAAAAGTCATATCCGTCTACAAGGCGCTCGAAAAAGAAGGTTATCGCGAGGAAGAATTCGAACGCGTCTTCGCGCCGATGGGACTCGACATCGGTGCGCTCGCGCCCGAAGAGATTGCCATTAGCATCGTGGCCGAACTGATTTCCGTGCGCCGCAATGCGCAGGAACCAGCTCACAAGAAGTTAAAACTCGAACCGCGCACCGCCCTCAACGCGCGCTAAGAGAGGCTTCATGCTCGCTGCCGTCATCCTCTCGGGTGGCGCGTCCGAACGTATGGGCTCGCCGAAAGCACTGGTTCCCTTCCAGGGCAAGACGTTTCTGGAACACCTACTGGAAATCACGAAACATCAGAGTATCGGCATTCGGCGCGTCGTTTTGGGCGCGCACGCCGAGCCCATCGCCAAAGAGGTGCATCTCGCGGCCGACGAGATTGTGATTAACGAAGACTGGGAAGCAGGTCAATTGAGTTCCATTCAGGCGGCGCTCCGAAGTTTGCCGGAAGGAACCGAGGGAATGTTGCTTTGCCTAATCGATCATCCGCTGGTAACGGAAAACCTTGTCGCGGAATTAATCGAGAAGTTTCAGGCAAGCCACGCGCCAATTGTTCTGCCGGTCTACGAAGGAAGGCGGGGACACCCGGTTATTTTTTCCGCCGCAATCTACGATGAACTGCTCAGTGCGCCGACGGACAAAGGCGCCCGCGCGGTGGTTTGGGCGCATCGGGGCGAGGTTGTCGAACTCCCCACTCACGAAGAGGGGTGCGTGCTGAATCTGAACGACCCCGAAACGTTGCAGCGCGCGAAGGGAGAATTTCTCTAAGGCTTTATTTCGCCGAGCTTCTTGCGAAGCACCGTCAGCGCATCGGCGGCGAGCTGAGCGCCGTGAAAAGTGGCGGAAGGGAGGCCGCCAAGGGCGGTGGAGAGAGATTCCGCCGTAATCGAGCGGAGTTCGGAAGAACCGCACTGGGTAAGTTGTTCAGTCAGCAGGGACGCGCAGGCAATCGCGGTGGTGCAGCCTCGACAGAGAAAGCGCGCCTCCGCAATCCGGCCATCCTTCACCCGCACAGATAACTTCAGAACATCTCCACAGACGGGATTTGACACCTCCACAATGGAGGTCGCGTCCGGAAGTTCGCCGGCGTTGTGGGGATTACGAAAGTGATCGAGAACGGCGTCGCTGAACATCGCTATCAGTATCGCAGCGGGTCCGCGAATCTTCAACGTGCAATGACGTAGGGCTTTTTGTCAGGGTTTCTTCGGAGGCAGAAATTTCTTCTCGACGGAAGCGATCACCACATAGTTGGGATCCACCATTTCGGTGAGGTGGATCTTCCCTACTTTCGAAAGCAGCTCATACGCGTCGAGTTCGGAGAGGCCGTAATCGGCGTGAATCCAGCCCACCAGTTCGGTGAAGGCGATGCGCAGGGCATCGTCCACAGGACGATAAATGCCCGCGGTCATGATTTCCTTTTCATTTTCGAAACGCGGCCAGGCGATTTTCTTCCCTTTGATGACACTGAGCTGCAAACGCGCGCGCATCGGCACTTCGATGGCCGTGCCGGCAATTTCGCCGTCGCCCATGGCCGCGTGGCCATCGCCGAAATAAAGCAAGCCACCGGCAACGTTCACGGGCAAATAGAGTGTGTTTCCTACGGAAACTTCAGGGGCGTCCATGTTTCCACCAAACTCCGCGGGAACGATGGAACTCCGCGCCTCCCCATTTGCGGGAGCCACGCCGATGCAGCCGAGAAAGGGATGGAGCGGGATCTTTACCTTGTAGTTCGAATCGAGCGCCTGAAACGTCGCGGTGTTCGAAGCATGATCGATGGGATAGAACCAGATGCGCTCGGCGAGCGGCGGATGAAGCATGGGAGTGTAATTGGTTTCGTTGAGCGCGCCGAAGCCCGGTGCAAATGCCCCGAGGCCCTGGTCGCTGTCCACCTGGAGATCGAGGATGCGCACCGCGAGCGTGTCACCGGGTTCCGCGCCCTCGACGAAGAACGGCCCCGTGAGTGGATTATCGCCCTTTACAAGAGCCTGTGTGTCGCCGGGCTTCTTGATGGCATTGCCAAAGCAATCGAGAGAATTTGCTTCGAGGATGTTGCCGGACTTTAACCGCGCCACCGGAGGCGCGACACAATAGGTGTACTTCACGTTGTCGATGGCCGCGTGATACTGCACGACATCCGGCTTCGAGGGCGGCGTTTGCGCTGCGAGTGGAATGGCGACACAGATCAACGGCAACATCGCGCGAACAAATCGCATGGCAGACCTCCGCGGAAAAATGAAAAGGAAGTCAAACACACTGAAGAGAGCGTGTCAATGCGCTGGCGCGTGGCAGCAAGTAATTCCGGTGAGGCGTCTGCTATCCTTTGTCTGTGAGCAGCGCGGTAAAGTCCGGTAGGACGTTGCGGATCGTTTCACTGGCGCCCAGCGCAACTTCCATCCTCAGCGCGATCGGCGCGAAATGCTTTCTCGTAGGCGTAACAAAATGGTGCGCCGACGTCGCCCCCGTCGGCGGACTTCCAAAGCTCGGCGATTGCTGGCGCATGGAATCGGTGAAAGAGATCCTTGCGCTCAAGCCGACGTTGGTTATCGGCTCCGTGCCGTACAAACAAGAAACTGTCGCGAAATTGTTAGAGCAGCCGCTGAATTTCCTGGCCATGAATCCGCGCTCCCTGGCGGACATCGCGAACGATATCCGCCTGCTGGGCGGAATTGTGGGCCGGACAAAGGCTGCGGAAATGCTAACCTTTCGGATGCGCCGGGCATTCAGCCAAATCGGAAAGAAAACAAAGCATTCGAAACACCGCGTGCGGGTGTACTGCGAAGCTTGGCCCAATCCGCGCATTAGTTCCCCGCCTTGGGCCGCGGAGCTGGTCTCACTAGCGGGAGGCAAAATGTGCATACCAAGCGGACAGAGAGTAACGGACGAGCTGGTGGCCGAAAGCCAGCCCGAAGTGATTGTTTTGGCGTGGGCGGCAACGGGAGATCAAGCCAAGGCTGAGAAAGCGTATAAAGTCGCGGCGTGGAAGGACCTGCCAGCCGTGCGCAACAAGCGCGTCTACGTTGTTCGCGATGAATTGCTGAATACACCAGGGCCGCCGCTCGTCCAAGGCGCGCGGGAGCTCGCCCGCATTTTCGCAGGCGGCCGAAAATGAAGACAGTAGTCGCAGCGGTGATCGAACGAGCCGACCGCAGGCTGTTGATCGGCCAACGGCGGCGCAACGACTCTTCCCCGCTTAAATGGGAATTTCCCGGCGGCAAGGTCGAGAAAAACGAAACACCCGAGGCAGCTCTCGCGCGAGAGTTGCGGGAAGAACTAGGTGCGCAACTCTTGCGCTGCGCTCCGATCGGCAAGGTTCAACACAAATATGCAAATGCAGGTGAAATGCTCGAGATTCTCTTTTACGCGGCCGCCATCAAGGAAGATGAGGTTTCCCCAAAATCGTTCGAACGAATCGCGTGGGTGCTGCCCAAGGAATTAGGCGACTACGATTTCCTCGCCGCGAATGCGCAGTTGATTGCCAACCTCGCCACCGGAAAAATCAAACCCGCGGAAATTCTTGAGCAATAGCTTAAGGGATGCGGACTTTAAGGTGTTTAAGTTGCGCCCGAACGCGCAGATGAATACAAATCTAAGAAATAACGGGATTGGATTTGTCGGGGTTGATGCCAAGATCCTTGATGCCTTTGTCCAGCACGGAGCGCTCGACTTTGCCCTCGATGAACAATTCGTGCAGCGCCGCAACGGCGATGAATCGCGCATCAACCTCGAAGAATTCCCGCAACGAAGCGCGGCCCTCGCTTCGCCCGAAGCCATCCGTGCCGAGACCCGCCAGCCGCCGCGGCATCCATTTGCTGACCATGTTGGGCAACGTTTTCAAATAATCCGTTGCCGCGACCAGCACGCCGGGAGTGTTCGCGAGGCATTGCGTGACGTAAGGAACGCGCGGCTTTTCGCCGGGATGCAAACGGTTCCAGCGCTCCACTTCGTTGCCGTCGGTATACAGCGCCTTATAACTCGTCACGCTCCACACGTCGGCCGCCACGCCGAATTTCTCCTCGAGCATTTCTTGGGCGCGCAAGGCTTCGTTCAATATCGACCCGCTGCCGAAAAGCTGCGCCCGCAGCCTCGATTTGGTGTTCGCCGAAGCGCGGTAGCGGTACATGCCCTTGAGGATTCCGTCCTTCACGCCCTCCGGCATGGCTGGCATCGGGTATGGCTCGTTCATCACAGTAATATAATAAAAAATATTTTCGCCGTCCTTATACATGCGACGAATCCCATCCTGCAGAATGACCGCGATCTCGTACGCGAACGCCGGGTCGTACGCGCGCAAGTTTGGCACCGACAGCGCGAGGACATGGCTGTTGCCGTCCTGGTGCTGCAATCCTTCCCCGGAAAGCGTGGTGCGTCCCGCGGTCCCGCCGAGCAAGAAGCCGCGCGTGCGCATGTCCGCCGCGGCCCAGATGAAATCCGCGATGCGCTGAAACCCGAACATCGAGTAAAAAATAAAAAACGGTATCGTGTTGATCCCGTGGGTGGCGTACGCCGAGCCCGCGGCGATAAACGATGCCATCGACCCAGCTTCCGTGATTCCCTCTTCGAGGATCTGCCCGTCCTTCGCTTCTTTGTAATAGAGCAGCGTATTTACATCCACCGGCTCATAACGTTGCCCAGCGCTGGAATAAATGCCGACGGTGCGGAAGAGCGACTCCATGCCAAACGTCCGCGCCTCGTCCGGCACAATGGGCACCACAAGTTTTCCGATCTCCGGGTCGCGCAGCATTTTGCGCAGCATTCCGACAAACGCCATCGTGGTAGAAACTTCGCGGCCCTCGCTGCCGTCAAAAAATTCCTTGAAGAGTTCGTCATGCTCCGCAGCAATCGGCGCCGACCGCACGCTGCGTTTCGGCACATAGCCGCCAAGCGCTTCGCGCCGCACGCGCAAATATTGCAGCTCCACGCTGTCTTCCGCGGGCCGGTAGAATGGCACTTCGCTGCATGCCTCGTCGCTCAGTGGAATTCCAAACCGTGAGCGAAATTCCCGCAGCTCGTCTTCATTCAGTTTTTTCTGCTGATGCGTGACGTTCTTGCCTTCGCCCGCTTCCCCCAATCCATAGCCTTTGATCGTCCGCGCCAAAATGACCGTCGGCGTCCCCTTGTGTTCGACCGCGGCCTTATACGCAGCGTAAATCTTGCGCGGGTCGTGTCCTCCCAGGCGCAACCTCCGCAACGCCTCATCGGGCAAAGGTTCGACAAGTTGCAACAGCCGCGGGTCGCCTCCAAAAAAATGCTCGCGCACATACGCGCCCGACGAAACCACTAGCTTTTGATATTCCCCGTCGACCATCTCGCCCATGCGCTTGACGAGCAGCCCTTCGGAATCTCGCTCCAGTATCGGGTCCCACTCACTGCCCCAAAGCACCTTGATAACGTTCCAGCGCGCGCCGCGGAACGCCGACTCCAGCTCCTGAATAATTTGCCCATTGCCACGCACCGGCCCATCGAGCCGCTGCAGGTTGCAGTTCACTACAAAAATCAAATTGTCGAGATTTTCGCGCGCCGCCAGCGTAATCGCGCCAAGCGATTCCGGCTCATCGGTTTCACCATCGCCGATAAACGCCCATACTTTGGCGTCGGTGGCGGGCTTGAGGCCGCGGTTTTCCAAATACCGGTTGTAGCGCGCCTGATAAATCGCCATCAACGGGCTCAAGCCCATCGAGACGGTCGGAAATTCCCAAAAATCCGGCATCAACCACGGGTGAGGATACGAAGACAGCCCGCCGCCCGGTTTCAACTCGCGTCGGAAATTCTCCAGCTGCTGCGCCGAGAGGCGCCCTTCGAGAAACGCGCGTGCGTAGATGCCGGGAGCGGCGTGCCCCTGAAAATAAACCGTATCGCCTTCGAATTCCGGAGTGCGCGCGCGGAAAAAATGATTGAAGCCCACTTCATACAGCGTGGCCGCCGATGCGTACGTCGAAATGTGGCCGCCGATGTTGTGTTCCACGCGGTTCGCGCGAACCACCATCGCCAGGGCGTTCCAGCGAATCAGGCTCTTTATCCTGCGCTCAAGCTCTTGGTCGCCGGGAAATAGCGGCTGCAGGCGTACGGGAATCGTATTGGCGTAGGGCGTGTTCGCCGTGAACGGAAGATCGATACCCTCGACCGTGGCATGCGCGCGGAGCCGCTCAAGGATTTCGCGCGCAACCTCGGGACCGCTCGATTCGAGCACCGAATCAAGAGACTCGAGCCACTCCTGCACTTCCACATCGTCCAGCCCATGTGGCTGGGTTGAAATTTCATTATCCATGACTGCCGCTGGCCCCTCTTCTTTGATGAACCAAGCCCATCCGGCCGGCGAACGCGCGCGCTCGATGAGTTTGACAATCTAGAATACACCTCGGCGCGAATCTCTGCACGGCGGGATTGCCAGTTTTGATGGGAGTGCTGCGTCTATGCATGCACTTGAGAGGTCGCCCGCCGCGGCGGGCTACACCTAGCTTGGTAACAAGTGGAAGTTACAGCGTGCGCCCTCCGTCCAGAACGACCGTCTGCCCCGTCATGAACTCAGCCTGAATGACGAACGACACCGCCGCGGCCACATCTGCCGGTCTGCCGGATCGCTGCAGCGGCGCCAATTTAATAAAATCTTTCTCCCACTCCGGAGGATCCCCAGGCATGGTGATCGTTCCCGGCACAATAGCGTTAACGCGAATATCGGGAGCCAGCGCCTTCGCCAGGCAGCGCGTCAGCATGATGACTCCCGCTTTCGAAACGCAATGAGGAATGTAGCCCGGCCAGGCCAGCAACCCTCCCACATCCGAGAAGTTGACGATGACGCCGTGCCCGGATTGTTTGAGCAACGGAGCAGCGGCCTGAGCGCAGAAAAATGGTGCTTTCAAATTGGAATCCAATGACGCGTCCCAAATTTGTTCCGTCGTAGTTTCGAACTCCGTGTGCAGAAAATTGGCAGCGCTATTCACCAAAATATCCAGCCGCCCGAAGTTTTGCGCCGTGTCCTCAAAAAGCCGCTTGATTTCGAACACCCTGGTCAAGTCCGCACGCAAAGCGATCGCGCGCCGGCCAAGCTTCTTGATTTGCGCCACAGCGTCTTCGGCTTCCGGTCGAGAAGCGCGATAGTGTATGACGACGTCTGCCCCCTCGCCTGCAAGGTGCAGCGCGACCTCTCGTCCGACGCGCTTCGCCGCGCCCGTAACCAGCGCGACGCGGCCCTTGAGGGGCTCCAACCGTGTTGAAAGCGGCTCCGCCATTTTCCGGCACCAAAAGGTAGCACACTTTGGTCACGCCCTGGCTCTTGTATGGGCGCAGCACCGCTGCGCCCGCTCCCGATTTGGATAGAAATACCTCGACGAAGGCTTCCTTCGCCAGAACTGTTAGAATCACCGCCTCGAAGGAGATGCAGCATGAAACTGGACTTGCTCGCGATTGCGGCGCACCCGGATGACGTGGAACTCACCTGTGGGGGCACGTTGCTGAAGATGGCGCAGCGCGGACACAAAACCGGAATCCTCGACTTGACCGCAGGAGAAATGGGATCGCGTGGCACTGTCGAGACACGCGCGAAGGAAGCCGCCAAAGCGGCCAAGCTCCTCGGCGTTCGATGGCGCGAAACGCTCGGCGTTCCCGACTCCGACGTTCAGGCTGTGCGTCAGCACAAGATGCGGCTGGCAGCGGTGATCCGTCGGCTACAACCGCGGACGGTCATTCTTCCCTACTGGGAGGCGCGCCACCCCGACCATTACAACGCCTCAATCCTGGCCTATGAAGGATGTTTCCTGGCTGGCTTAAAGCAGTTGCCCCTCGAGGGTGAGCCGCACCGTCCGTTCAAGATTCTCTACTCGACTGCGTATGCCACCGTTCGGCCTACCTTCGTCGTGGACATCACCGCGCAATACGAGCAGCGACGCCGCGCAATCCTCGCGTTTGCGTCGCAGTTCCGCCCCGGCAAAGGCACAAAGAAAGACAAAGTCTTCCTGGCCATCGACCGCCTCGAAGACGAGATGAACCAACTTGCCCGTCATTATGGTCAAATGATCGGCGTCCGCTACGGCGAGCCCTTCCTGCAAAAAGAGCTGATGAATGTGGATGACATCGTGAAGCTCGACGGCCGCTCGATTTAGCGTGGTGTTTCGAACCCCGTTGCTGTCTATTTAGGAGGTAGGAGCTTCAGCTCCCACGTATCCAGTTGAACAAAAAAAGGGTCTTTAGCCCCTCAAAACGCATTGCACTCTTTCGGAAAGCTTTCGGGACACTCGCCTAAAAATTGTCCTCACCCATCGCGGGCGTAAAACCCTGCAAGGTCTGGCCTGTGGCAGTGCGTTCCACGCGCGCGCGAACATGCGCTTCCCCCTCGGCGCCGGACTTCCGCAGGATCGCCGTCGTGCTGAGGGCTTCAGAATAGATTCGCGTAACCAGGTAGATATCCCCCGTTCCGTCTTTCTTCCAAAGCTGGCCAATCTGTATTTTCGCTACGCCCATAGGTCAGACAACGGTAGCACAGGCTTCAGCCTGTGTCAGCGCGCAGCCAAGCGAGACGTTCGCGATCGGCCCGATTGATTACGATGGCCGCAGCGTGTTCTGCTTTCAATCTCTTGAGTGCTCACGACAACGTGTCAACCCATCAGCAGCCTTTCAGTCCTCGAGCGTTAGTGTCCGAATTTGCGACAGGGGCATCCTGAAAACGAGCATCCCAGACGAACACATCGCGCACTAAACGATTTACAATGTGGTGCTTAGCATTGGCACGTGTTGTGCTGGATTCACAGGCAAGATGGGGTCAAGAACATGTCATTTTTTCGCGATCTGAGAGTTGCATTCTACTCGCTCATGCGCACACAGGGCCTCGCGATCACCGTGATCCTGACGCTGGCGCTTGGCATTGGCGCCAACGCGGCCATCTTCACGCTCGTACGCGGCGTCCTGCTCAAGCCTCTCGTCAACCGCGACGAGGCCCGGCTGATCTACATCCGGCAGAGTGCCCCCGGCAACGGCGAGGTAAACACCACGTTTTCCGTGCCCGAAATCCAGGATTTACGCGCCGGCGTGAAAACCCTGAGCGCGTTCGGCGACTTCTCCGCCATGGGGTTCACAATGGTTGGCCTCGGTGAGCCTCGCGTAGTTAACGGCGGTGTCGTGAGCGGCAACTTTTTCGACGTGATGGGCCTGCACCCCGTGCTCGGGCGCCTCATTGGGCCGCAAGATGATGGCCCCAACGCGGCCGGCGTCGTCGTTCTCACGTATCGTTTCTGGACGACCGCTCTTAAGAGAGATACTACGGTCATCGGCAAGACGGTTCGCCTCGGCAGCATTGGGGACCGGACCGGCACAATCATCGGGGTGCTCGAACCCTGCGTGCCCTATCCGCAAGACACCGAAATCATCTCAAACGTGGTCACCAGCCCGCATCATCTTTCCGCGACGATGGTTACCGGGCGGATCCATCGCATGACGGAGATCTTTGGGCGTCTGGCTCCTGACGTCACTCTCGATCAAGCGCGGACCGAGCTGCGTTCCGTCTACTCCACAATAAAGAAAGACCATCCCGACGCTTATCCGAAACAAGGGGACTACCAGATTGGGGCCAAGCTGCTGCGCGACGAGCTCACGTCAGGCGCCAGAACCGTGCTGCTGGTGCTTCTGGCGGCGTCGGGGCTAGTTTTCATCATCGCGTGTTCCAACGTGGCCAACCTGATTCTGGCGCGGACGGTTCGCCGGGAAGGCGAACTGGCGATCCGCGCGGCGCTCGGTGCAAGCACAGGCGCACTACGGCGCATGCTGCTGGCCGAAAGCCTTCTGCTCTGCGGCGCTGGTGCCGCGCTGGGTGTCATGAGCGCGCAGCCGATGGTGGCCATCCTGGCCCGCTACGCTTCACGCTTCTCGGTCCGCGCGCTCGATTTGACGGTCGATTCCAGCCTGCTCTGGGTGGGAGCGGCGCTGGCTATCGTCGCGGCGGTGATTCTGGCGTTTGTCCCGCGGCTGCCGTCAGCCGACAAGTCCAATGGCCTTAACCTAGCGAGCGGCAGCGTACGGATCACCGGCAGCACGAGCCGCCGCCAACGGATTTTCGCGGTGACACAAATCGCTGCCTCCTTCGTGCTGCTGGCCGGCGCAAGCATGCTGATCACGACGCTGATCGCACTGCAGAGGGCTCAGACCGGGCTGGACATGCAGCACGTGCTGGCCATCAACGTTCCCCCTATGTCTTACGGCAAGACGCCCGAGCAAGTCGCTGATTTCTACAAGGAAGCGATGCGTCGCGTCGATGCGCTACCGGGCGTAAGTAAGACCGCGTTCGGCGGGGTTGCTCCATGGCGGGATGCCGATAACTTCGGCCCCGGGCTGCAATTCTCGGCCGACGGTCATGTTCATGTGCCCGGTGAAGATCCTCGCGCGCAGCCCCGCTCCATCTCTCCCGGATTCTTTGCCGCGCTCGGCGTTCCCATCCTCGAGGGCCGGGATTTCAACGATTCCGACGGCGATAGCAACGAGCCGGTCGTGATTGTCACCGAAACTCTGGCGCAGCGCATGTTTCCGAATCAGGATGCTCTCAACCGGCATGTCTATTGGACGGATCCGGTGTTGGAATTCATCCCCGGAAGCAAAGAGCAAAAGGCGCGTTTTCTCGCGCCACATCGCATCATTGGCGTCGTCGCCGATATTGACGATATTCACGTCATTCCCGAGCCCACACTGAGCGTCTACGGGCCCCTTAAAGACGGTCAAATCTTTGGGGGTCACCTCTTCATCCACACCAGTGGAAATCCATATTCGCTGGTCGCGCCGGTCACGCGCATTATTCGCGACATGTCCGCCGATCAGCCCGTCGAGCACCCCGCCACTCTCGAAGACATCCGCGCGGAGGTGCTCACGCCAGACCGTTTGAACTCGTTGGTGTTCGGCGTGTTTGCGACCGTGGCGTTGGCGATTGCGTTGGTTGGCGTTGCAGGCGTGCTGGCGTTTTCCGTCAGCGCGCGGACGCGCGAATTCGGCATCCGGCTGGCGCTTGGATCGCAACCGCGGAATCTCCTGCGAGGCGTCATCGCAGAAGGAGCCGTGATGGCCGCCGCAGGCCTCCTCGCAGGCGCAGCGTTCGGGTTTGTCTTGGCGCGTTTGGCTGGCAGCTATTTCTCAGACGTGAAGATGCCGGGCGCTTTGCCCGTGGTCCTCTCTGCGCTGGTGTTGCTGGCGGCCGCGGTCGTCGCGTCATCGCTCCCGGCGGTACGCGCTGCCCGGGTCGATGTTATACAAGCGCTGCGCTCGGACTGACCGTTGATAGGTGGGTCAGGGTACCCCCCATCACGGAAGACCATCTCGGCCAGAAAACCTTCTTGGTATCTCATACATCCTACAGAGCGAAGGTTGCAGTTACCCGGCGCCCGATGGGTGTATACTGTCGGGGAGAAGGCTTAGTTAGGGGGCCATCATGATACAAATTCTTAAGAAGGCTTCAGGATTGGCACTTTTGAGCTTGCTGGCGGCCGCACTGGCTGCGCCCCAGAGTCCACCACCAACATCAGATCCCGCAAAGCCGACACCCCCCTCGAAGACGGAGGGCAGTCAACCCCCGGTCGCGTCACCAGACACCGTCGATCCGAAAAACTCCAAGGAAGATGTCTCTGCAATCGGAAACCGCAACGTCGGCAAGGGCGTCAATTTCTATTCGCTCGAGAAGGAAATCGCTCTCGGCAAGCAGCTCGCCCAGGAAGTGGAAAAAACCGAGAAGATGATCGATGACCCCGTGGTCACCGAATACGTGAACCGTGTGGGACAAAACCTGGTGCGTAACTCCGATGCGCGGGTTCCTTTCACCATCAAGGTCGTCGACTCCGATGTGGTGAATGCGTTCGCGCTGCCCGGCGGGTTTTTCTACGTGAATAGCGGCCTGATCCTGCGCGCGCAAGAAGAATCGGAGCTTGCCGGCGTAATGGCGCACGAGATTTCTCATGTCACTGCTCGCCACGGCACGAAACAAGCCACCAAGGGCGACATCATTCAGTTGGCATCTATTCCCGCTATGATCTTCCTGCCTTACGGCTGGGCGGGATACGGCATCTACCAAGGGCTGAACCTAGCCATTCCCTTGACGTTCCTGAAATTCTCCCGTGACGCGGAACGCGAAGCGGATTTTCTCGGCCTTCAGTATATGTACAAGGCCGGGTACGACCCCAATTCCTACGTGACGTTCTTCGAGCGCATTCAGGCGGACGAAAAGCGGCGTGCGGGAACCGTCGCCAAAGTCTTCTCAACTCACCCGCCAACACCGGACCGCATCGAGGCCGCGCAAAAGGAAATCGCGCGAATACTTCCTGCCAAGCAGGAGTACATCGTTACGACCTCCGAGTTCGACCAGGTAAAGGCGCGCCTGCGCAATATTATGTTCTCGAAGAAAGCGATGGATAACGGGCCCGGAAAGCCGACCCTTCGCACCAAGACCGAACAAGCGGATAAGCAGAAGACACAATCGCCGGGCGCCGATCCTGGCAGTGATGACGACCGGCCAACTCTTAAGCGCCGGCCCGATTCGCAGCCGTAAACGATTCGGGAGATTGAGCAAAAAAAAGAAGGAGCGCACGCGATTGGAAACAGAAAAGGGCGGCCAACCAGCCGCCCTTTTGGCTTCTTATGTCTGGGAAAATTGACGGACCGTGACGCGCAAGTTCCGAACTAATACCGGCGCTTTTCTTGACGATCCTCCGGAGCAGCGACAATTCCCATGCGGCGAAGCTCGTCGGCGTAATATTTTCTATAGAGCACGTCCCATTCCTCGCTGCCTTCGAGAATTTCTTTCTTCTGCGAGGTAATGCGCTTTCGCACCTCAGCATCCGCTTTTTCTTCGTCGCGAAGCGTGGCGGAAATAATTTGCACCACCTGCTGGCGGATGGTGTCGCGATCCTCGATGAATTCGACGTCGTCGCTGGACACCAGCACGTCGGTAATCTGGTGGGAAATACGCACAATTTTTTCGCGGCTCAGTCGCATCGTCTCGTAAATCCCTCTGTATTCATCAGAAGCGCCGGGACAAGACCCTGCGGTGAAATAACTACCGTAAGACCAGCTTGCGGTCGCGTGCCAGCTGCCCTTTCACCTTCTTGTACATTTCCTGGTAGGAAACGCTGGTGCGGCGCATCTCATCCTGATGTTGAATCAGGATCTCGCGCACTTCCTCGTTGAGCCGATCCTCGACGGTCAGCTCTTCCATCATGCAATGCCGCACGCGCTGCGTGACCGCTTCCGGAGCCTTCGTCTCGATTTGATTTCCTTCCACGAGTCGCTTCACTACTTCCGTTGCCATATAGCCGACAAAATCCCGCGCTAGCAGCATCCTTTGACTTGTCCTTTATACAAATTCAAGAAAGGAAGTTTACTGGCTGACTCACTAAAGTGCAAGGAAATGCGCGCCTCGAAGCGATCGGCACCACTCGCATTCGCGCCGCCTCGGCCCTGCTTCGCTGTTCGCCTCGACGAATTAAAAGCGCCTTTTTGGCCGCGTTGACGCTGTGGATTGCTTCCTGTACGATGAATTGTGCAGGGGCGGTTAGCTCAGCGGTTAGAGCATTCGGTTTACACCCGAAAGGTCGTCCGTTCGAATCGGACACTGCCCACCATCCGCAAGAGGCACATCAGCGGGGACGTAGTTCAGTTGGTTAGAACGCTGCCCTGTCACGGCAGAGGTCGCGAGTTCGAGTCTCGTCGTCCCCGCCATTCATTCTAAAAGAGTTGAACGGATTTCACTGAAACCTTCGAGGACCCAAAAGGGCACGTTTTCGTGCCCTTATTTGTGTCCCTTTTCGTCTCGGTCGATTTGCCCTCACTCTGCAGCGTCATTTGGTTCCGACGGCTGTGACGTTTCATTTGCTTCGCCCGAAAATACCAGCGAAAAGATCGCTGCCTGAGCTGTATGTTTGGCCGACGCGAGTGCCTGGGTGTAAACATCCAGCGTGGATCGCAGAGTTGAATGCCGTAACAGTTCCTGCATCACTTTGAACTCTGTTCCCACACAGCGCAGGAGAGTCGAGTACGTATGTCGAAACGTGTGCCATCCGAATCGCTTCTGAATTCCGGCCCGCTGCGCGACCGGACGAATGTATCTTCGCAAAATGGCTTGGCCCCAGAACGGTGTCCTGCCACGGTGCCGTCTGCTTGCAAAAATCCAGTCGTCTGACTTGTTGTAACGGCATGTTCGTCTCCATTCGCTGAGCGTTTTCAAAACAGTTGGATGAACCGGTACAGGTTTTTGCGATGCTTCAGTTTTGCAAGGTCCGACCACGCCGTAGACGATAGATCGCGTTACGTTCATCGTCTTTTGTGCAAAATCGACATCTCCCCACTTCAACCCGAACAGCTCGCTCTGCCGCAAGCCGGTGGATACTGCAAGGAGGACCAACGTGCGTTCTCGAATGCCTAAACTGTCTACGAAAGCCTTGATTTCAGAGGGTATCAGGACGGTTGGCGCTCTGCGACGCTTTGCACTCTGGCGAACGAGATAGATCGGATTGCGGTCGAACAGCTCGTATCGACAGGCATGATTGAAAAGAACGGACATCAAATTGCGAATCTTGGCGCAACTGCTCTTCGCCAATGGCAGTGTGCGAAGCCAGGACTCGACCTGTATGGTTCGGATCTCAGCCAGTTCGTAATGTCGCCAGTGTGGACGAATCCAGCGGGTTAGGTACGCGTGATACGTTTTCTTGGTTGCGTAACTGCGCCACGTATTGTCTCTTGCCAGTTCGCGTTGCTCGAAATGATCGCAAAGCTGCGCCACGGTGATCGAGCGCGAGCTCATTCTCACCTTGTCCGAATTGATCTCCGCCAGCAAGACTGTGACGGCAGAACGGGCAGCGGCTTCGTCTGGATAGCGCTCAACGGAACCAATGACCCGCTTCCGCTGGACGCGCACTCCATGCAAGTTCTTCTCCGACCATCGTAACTGCCAAACACTGGGTGCTTCTTTGCGACTGACCATCGCCAGACTTCCGCGTTGCATCGTGATCCTCCCGCGCCAATGTTTGGCGCAAGAGAATCTTCATATATCGGCCGCGCGCAGATGCGAGTCAATTGCTTTGCGGCGGCAATGCTCACTCTTCGCCCCCTCAGACTAGGGTGACTTCGGAGTTGCCGACAAGTCGCGAGCTGATGGCCAGAATCCCGTTTCCCGGTATCTATATCCGTTCTCCGGCATATCTCACTCGCGAGTATTCAAACGGCTGGGAGATCGCATCCGCCGCTGACTAGCCTCGCAAATCTATTTAAATCCCTGGTATCAAGATCGCCCGGAATTGATGGAGCTTCTGTAAGCCGGTGAGTTCATACGTCGCGAAGGGCAATCATCGGGTTCACTTTCGTCGCGCGCCGTGCTGGGAGATAGCTAGCCAGCACGGCCACTGCAAGTAAAAGCAGAGGCACGATCACAAACACAGCCGGATCATGAGGGCGTACCCGATAAAGCAAACTTGCCATCATGGACGCAGCCGCTACAGAGAAGACCCATCCGGCAAGGATGCCCACGCCAGCAAGCGCGACCCCCTTGCGTAAGAACATTCTCAGAATGTCGTCCCGCCGCGCGCCCAGGGCCATGCGGATACCGATCTCGCGCGATCTTTGGCCGACCATGTAAGCCAACAAGCCGTAAATTCCGATGGAGGCCAGAAACACCGCCAGTCCAGCAAACCCGCCCACCAGATCGGCAGAAAAACGGCGTGAAGCCAGTGAACGATCAAGAACGTCGTCCATAGAAAAAATATTAAAGACCGGCAAGCCGGGATCAATGCTCTGGATTTCATGCCGAATCTGTGGTTCGAGAAGGGCCGCGGGCAGAGACGTCCGCAACACCACGCTGAGTCGCCTGCTGGGGTCTTGATAGGTTGAAACATAGATGTGGGGAACGCCATCGATGTCGAGACCGTCACTCTTGATATCCCTAACCACACCCACGATGGTCGTCCATGGCTTGGTAGGGTCACGTGCGAACCGCACTCGGCGGCCCAGCGGATCTTGGGTTGGCCAATACTTATGAGCCGTGCTTTCATCAATGATGGCCACCAGCTGTTTGCCGTCTTCATCGCCCTCGGTGAATGGGCGGCCGCTTAGAAGCGTCGCCTGTAACACCTTAAAATAATCAGAGCTTATCCGAATTCTCTCGGCGCTCAAATTCTGCGAGGACTCGACCGGTCTATCTTCAATCGCGAAGCCTTCATTCGCTATGCCACCGACCGCGTTGGGGTTGGTATTCGTGCTCGGTAGAGCTGAGGTGATCGCGGCCAGTTCCACTCCCGGAATTGCCTTCATGCGCCGCAGCAACTCACGATCAAAGGCTGCTTTGTGAGGAATATCGAGATACGGATCCGCCCCCGATTCGTTGGGATTCGGAAGCTGTATGTTTGCCGTGACAACTTGAGTTGGATTAAAGCCCGGATTTTCCTGCAACAGATCCCGCAGCGTACGCAGTAGCAAGCCTGCTCCGACCATCAGAATGACGGCAAATGCCAGTTCAGAGACGATCAAAACATCACGCAATCGGCCGGTCTTCGTGCTGTAGCCGGACCCTCGACCGCCTTCACGAATGGCCGAGGAGAGAGCGCCTTTTGCCGAATGAAGCGCTGGAGCAAGTCCAAACATTAAGCCGGTGAGAATGGAAATCAGCAGAGCGAAAGCCAGCACCACCCAGTCGATTCGTACTTCGTTGAGCCGGGGAACGTTCGATGGCACAAAGCGCAGGCCGAAACGCAAAGTACCCACTGCGGTTGCGATTCCCGCGGCTCCGCCGATGAGCGACAGCAGCATGGACTCGGTCAGCATCTGGCGCACCATGCGGCCGCGGCTCGCCCCCAGCGCTACCCGCACTGCCATCTCTTGTTGTCGCCCCGAAGCGCGCGCCAACAGGAGATTGGCAATGTTCAACGATACGATGAAAACGATCAGGATTACCGCACCCAGTAACACCAGCAGCATGGGTCGGACGTTGCCCACCAAAGTTTCTTGCAATGGTTGAATCTCAATTGTCCATTTGGCCTGCGGCCGGTAATCGGTGGGAAAGTCGTGGCGCAATTCGGCAGCCATGGCCGTGAGCCGCGCCTGAGCCTGCGCCAGTGTCAGGCCAGGCTTAAGTCGTCCGATTCCAGATACTAAGATCCGGGTACCACGCATTGGCTGGGGAAAGGGATCTGCGGTAAATCCGGCGGCGCCAAACACTTCCACGTCGCCGGAGACCGTGGGTCCAGGATGGCGAAATCCGCGCGGAAGAACCCCAATAATTGTAAAGAGATCATTGTCGAGCCGGAGGGTACGACCGACAACATTCGGGTCGGCGCCATAGGCGCGATGCCATAGGCCATCGCTGATCACGACCACTGAAGCGAAACCGAGCACGAAGTCCTGCGGACCAAACAACCGTCCAATTTGCGGGGTCGCACCCAGCATGGAAAAGTAGCTAAAACTGCCATTGACCCCCTCGACGCGCTCGGGCTGTCCGGCGCCGGTCAAATCCTCGCTACCCTCGAAGATCGGTGACACATCTTCAAATACACCCGCTCGCGCCTGCAGGTCATCCAGTTCGGGCTTGGAAAACCTAACGTCCCGCAACCCTATGCCGGGCTCGTTAAAGAAGATTCGTACCAAACGATCGGGATCGCGGTACGGCAGAGAACGCAGCAATACGGCATTCACAATGCTGAAAATGGCCGCGTTGGCTCCCACGCCCAGAGCCAGCATCAGGACAGCCACGATCGTGAATGTGGGCTTCTTGACTAGCATACGCAAACCATAGCGAACATCCTGGAGTAAAGTCCCCACGAAGACGCTCCTCTCGGTCCTGTTGTAGGCCCTGTCGGCCGCAGCGTTACCCTACGCCAATACGTTCTTGGCGATGCTTCTGCACACGGAACATATGCCGCGAAGAACCAGTGTTTGCAGGAAAAGTGACATGCGGCGTCCAAAATGAGACAAGCGGTCAGAGTTGGCCGTCAAATACTGTTGCCACGGATCCGTTCACAGGGGATCTGGCGCACTCTTGTCGCACCACAGCTCCAAGTGAGTGTTTCGCCGTTGCGGCGGTTTGGGAAACCGCAGCCTAGCTTCATATGAGTAGCCGACTTTCCTGGCGGGAGACTCTAACCCTGTGACCGAGGTTTCGGAATCTATTTCCTCCGAGGTATTGCTTCCGACGCATCCGCAAGCGCAAATGCCGTCACAGCCATCACCGCTGCATTCTCATTCAATTGCTGCACATTAACCTTATCAAGAGTGTCCGCGGCAGAATGATGATAGTTAAAGTAGAACCGCGAATCCTGCGAGGGCGTGAGGCCGGGAACGCCTAGCTGGACCATAGCTGCGATATCCTCCCCGGTTACCTCGTCAGATCGAGTGAGAACGCTTGCTCCAATCGGTGCCAGTGCGTTGGCAACGGGCGTGAGATATCTGGCAACCTCAGGCGCGCCAAAGAATGTGAGGCCTATTGGATGGTCGCACCCTAAGTCACTTTCCAGCGCCGCTGTGTGATGAGTGAGTTCGCTGGAATGTTCCTGGAGATATGTGGTCGCGCCACTGACGCCGAACTCCTCATTCATCCAGGCGACAAAACGGATTGTGCGTTTCGGATGGATGTTCAGTGACTGCAACAAATGGATCGTCTGCATTGAAATAGCCACCCCGGCGCCATCATCGATTGCACCTGTTCCAAGATCCCATGAATCCAGATGTCCGGAGACCAATACAACCTCTTCGGGGTGTTCCGAACCCTTCCAATCCGCGATTATGTTGTAGCTGCTTACCGGAGGAAGAGTTTTCGGTGTAAGAGTGAGGCGCATCGTAACGGGTCCTTGTTTTGAAAGTCGCGCCAACAGATCTGCATCCTCAGCGGTAATTGCAGCTGCCGGAACCTTGTCGACGCCCTCGCCGTACAAAGTCAAACCTGTGTGCGGAAGTCGAAAGTCTCCGCTGCCCAGAGAGCGAACCAGCACAGCCGCTGCTCCAAGCGACGCGCCGAATGACGGGCCGATGCCACGATAAGCTATATTTTGCCCATACGCATCGAGACCAAACCCCTGCGCAGTTAATTCTTTATCGAAAGGCCTGTTGAACAGGACGATCTTTCCCTTGATTTCATCAACGGGCAAGCTCCTCAATTCTGCAAACGAACTTACGACAATCACATTTGCAGTAAGACCATCCGCCGAGGTTGGCACAGAATTTCCCAATGCTGTGACAACGATCTTCTGTGTTGTCCCCGGCGGCATTCCCGGCCACACGGTTAAGACTGCGCCTTCCTTTCCTCGCACCCAATGAGGAACAGTTGTTTTTTCCAGCGTGACGCTCGTCCCCATCTCCCGCATCTTGGCAGCGACCCATTCGACAGCGGCCTCAGCCTGCGGCGAACCACTGAGTCGCGGACCTATATTGTCCGTGAGGTGCGCAAGCATGTTATATGCATTCGGGTCGGTCATCGCCGCATCGCGGATGCGCCCCATGGTTGCAAACTGTTCTGCCGTCCATGGTCTGGAGTCTGAATCGGTAAGGGTGGTTAAACGCTCCAGAAAGGAGTTAGGTGACGGAGTGCTCGCGGGCGCAT
>Ga0210384_10001006_pt1 | contig 40306 bp, 42 predicted proteins | sample IncBWH2MmetaG_FD_160574 | JGI IMG/M metagenome (GOLD analysis project Ga0210384, IMG submission 160574) | Forest soil microbial communities from Barre Woods Harvard Forest LTER site, Petersham, Massachusetts, United States - Inc-BW-H-2-M | ecosystem: Environmental > Terrestrial > Soil >...
GCGAGGGTGACGGAGTCGCCGGCGCGGCGCCATTCCGCCACCTGCTTTTGCAATTCATCGCGTGTGAGAATCTTTTTTGCGATCGCCTTGTCCTGGACACCGTTCCCGTACGTTGTGGGAAGCCTGATTCGAGCGTCTCTTTGGCCCCGTTGGGGCTCCGACCCGTTTGCGACTCGAGACCCAGGGTTTAGGCCCTGGGCTTTATTCTTGCCCCGCTTCGCGGCTTGCGGCATTTGCCGACTGGAATCTCTATACGCAGAAATCAGTGCGCTCGTTTCGCTGGTGGCGTTTGATCCAGCGCGATTAATAATTCCCGCTGCGACACGGTTGCCGTGCCTCGCTTCATCACTACGATACCGCCGGCATAATTCGCCAGGTGGGCTGCATCTTCGGCGTCGGCTCCAGCGGCCAGGGCGGCGGTGAATGTGGCAATCACCGTGTCGCCAGCGCCCGTGACATCCGCCACCTGGTCGGACCCGAAAATCGGAATGTCGGCGGGCTTATGGCGGTGGGTGAAGGCCACCATGCCGTCGCGCCCGCGCGTGATGACCAGGGACTGCAGCTTCATTTCTTTCATTACTTGCTCGGCCGACGCGCACAGCGTACGCCAATCATTGCCGATCCGCACTCCCAGCGCCGCTTCGACCTCGGGCTCGTTGGGCGTGGCCGCGGTCACGCCGGAATATTGCAGCATGCGGTAGCGCGAATCGAGCACCACGGGCACTCCGCGCAGCCCGCCCTTGTAGCGCACCGCATTCAGGATCGCCGGAGTGGCTGCCCCGTAACCGTAGTCTGAAATGAGCAGAACGTCCGAGGCGCGAGCGTACTCACGCGCAGCCAGCACCAACTCGCGCTTCAGGTGGCGGTTGGGTTCAGCCGCCGGCTCGCGGTCCACGCGCACTACCTGTTGCCGCGCCGAGTGCGTGGAACCCGCCAGAATGCGGGTCTTGGTTATGGTCGTGTATCTTTTGTCTTTCAAAACGCCGCTCACGGGGACGTGTTTGTGGCGGAAAGCTTTGAGCAGCAGACGACCCGGTTCGTCGTCGCCGACCACGCCGACGGGCAGGACATTGACGCCCAGGTCCGCGAGATTGCAGACGGCGTTGGCGCCGCCCCCAGGCACCACGCTGCGTTCGCGATGTTTAAGGATCAGGACGGGCGCTTCGCGTGAGACACGGGAAATCTCTCCGAAAATGAATTCGTCAGCCACCAGGTCGCCGAGAACCGTGACTGTGACTTTGGGGAAGTCTTCGACGATTTTTCTTAGCCGCTCGGTTTCTTTGAGATGCTTGCTCATTCGAATGTGGTCAGTCCGTACTACCGAGGGCCAGACGCCCTTGGGACAGCCGGCGGGACGCCGGCGCTACAAAAGGCACCCTCGATTTTCTCACGGCTGGCTCCTTCTCTCCGCAATCCTGGTCAGCATGGTATCCACAGCGTTAGCTGCGTCGGTCAATTCCATTTTGACTGGGACCACCGCCAGCGGCGACAGCGCGGCCAGATATCCACCCAGATTGACTGCGTCTTTTTCTGTCGTCACGAAGCCGTTAGCCTCGCTGCGCTGTCGCAGATCCAGCAAATCACGGATGTCCTGATCGGTGTAGGCGTGGTGATCGCGGTAAACGGCTTCCGCGACCGGCTCGATGCCGGCGGTCCGCAATTGCGCGACGAAATTCTTCGGCCGGGCGATGCCGCAGAACACGACTGGCCTGACCGGAACGTCGATGGGAACGATCCCGCGACGCGCTCGCCAGACCAGCTTCTGGTCCAAGGGAAACGCCTCCGGAGACGCGCCGCTGGCAAGCACTACGGCATCGGCGCGACGAAGGGATGTTAGCGGCTCGCGCAGACGTCCTCCCGGAAGCAGGCGATCACGAACATCTTCGGGAGTAACCAGCACGATGTCGAAATCGCGGGCAAGTGAACGGTGCTGGAAGCCGTCGTCCAGCAGGTGGAGCTGTGGACCGAATTTCTGCTCGGCGAGGACGCCGGCGGCGTGGCGGGATTCTCCGATTATGACCGGAACGTTGAGGCGCCGGGCGATCAATAGAGGTTCATCGCCGAAGTCACGAGGCGAACCGGCGGGGTCGACCAGGGCCACGCCTCGAGTGGCGCGTCCGTAACCGCGGGTGAGGATGTCGAATTTCAATCCACGCACTTGCAGTAACTCTCCCAGCAGCAAGACAAAAGGCGTCTTGCCTGATCCACCGACGGAGAGGTTTCCAATGCTCACCACCGGGCCGCTGAGCCTTTGGGCCCGAGCGAGGCTGCGGTCATAGAGCGCGTTCCGCACGCGAACCCCGAGACCGAAGAGTGAGCTAAGTGGATTCATGTTTGTTCATTACCACGGACTGTGTAGGGGCGGGTCTCTGACCCGTCCGGGCCGTGGCGAAGCCGCGGCTATGCATTGGATAGCAGCACAAACTCTGCCATGGCTTGCCATGGCCAGGGCGGGTCACAGCCCCGCCCCCACACGGTCTGATGAGACTTCCAACAGTTGTTCCAGCGCCCGCAGGGTTTTCTCCGTTGCACCCATTTGCGATCGCAACGCTTCCCCTCCGCGGCGGCCAAGTGCGATTCGCTCTCCTTCATTAGACAAGAGGTCCATGAGAACGACCGGAAATTCCGCCGGCCCCACTACGCGCACAGCATCCTGATTCTGAAACAAACTGACAATGTCGCGGAAATTCTCGGTGTGGTTGCCCACCATGATCGGGACGCCGTACTGCGCCGGTTCGATGATATTGTGCCCGCCGCGAGGGACCAGGCTTCCGCCCACGAACGCCACGTCAGCCAAGGCATAAAGGGACGCGAGTTCGCCGATGGAGTCGACCAGAAAAACGCCGCCGCCGATGGCGTCGCCACTCCACAAAGAACGCCGCCAAAAGCGAACACCAAGCTGCTCCAGCAGTTGCGCAACTTCATTGAAACGTTCGGGGCGGCGCGGCGCCAGAATCATAACTGCCTGAGGATGGCTTGCCAGCACATTCTCAAAAGCGCGCAACAGCAGCTCTTCTTCTCCTTCCACCGTGCTGCCGCAGACCACCACCGGCCCGGCCCCGGCGCCGCCCTGCTGAAAGTTCGCGCGCAAGCTGGCGACAATCGGCGGAAGTTCCGGCACGCTCACATCAAATTTCAGGTTGCCGCTCACCTGCACACGGTCAGCAGGAGCGCCAATGTCGCTCAGGCGAGAGGCGTCCTCGCTCGTTTGTGCCAGAAACAGGTCAATGTTTCGAAGAACTCTCTTGAGGATGAAGCGGAACCGGCGGTACCCCGGCCGGGAGCGATCGGAAATACGCGCATTGACCACGGCAACACGAGCGCCGCTGGCATGCGCCAGGCGCAAGAAATTGGGCCAGAACTCGGTCTCCGCCAGGACAATCAGCTGGGGCTGCAGCGCCGACACGTAGGGTCGAATGGCAAATGCGAAATCCAACGGAAAATAGAAGACACTATCCTCGCCAAAATGCTTCGTTGCGAGCTTCTGGCCAGTGGCCGTGGTTGTTGAGACCACAACTCGATATTTCGGGAAGCGCCGGCGCAGCTGACCTACCACCTCGCTGACCGCCAACACCTCGCCGACCGAAACTGCATGCACCCAGATTGCAGGCGTGGATTGGCGATGCAGTCGCGGGGGAACTCTGCCCAGGCGCTCGCCCAGACCCTCGCGGTACTTGCCATGGCGTCGCTTCCCGAACATCCAGTAGGGCAGGCTGGCCAACAGGCCTGCTGCCAGCAGCGCACTATAGAGCAAGTACATGAAGGAAGAGACATTCTACCCGCAAGCCACGCCGGGCTTCTTCTGCAAACTCAAGGCACCAGTACGCGACCCGGGCGCATCCTATAATCAACCATCATGCGAAGAGGGGCTCTCAGGATTTTCGTATTTCCGACGGTGGCGATCGCCGCTATCGCGTTAGCTCCGCTGCTGTGCCTGGCGGCAAAGGAATTCGTCATGCCGCAAGCCCGCCCCGCCAATAGTTATCCTGCGCACGACCAGCACCCGCTGGAGGCGTTCACCGTCGCGGTGGACCCCTACGATCTGGCGGAAAAGACGACCATCTTTTCCGTTCATTACAGCGAACTCGGTTTCCTTCCCATCTTCGTGGTCGTGACCAATGACGGCAACCAGCCGGTTGAGCTGGCCGGCATGAAGGCTCAACTGGTGACGGTGAATCGCACCAAGCTTTCTCCCGCGACCCAGGAAGACATCGCGCGCCGTCTTACCCGTCCTTCGGCCAGCACCAACCGCTATCCGATTCCGTTTCCTACCAAGAAAGTGAAGGGTGGGCTGAACAAAGAGGCCATTGAGGAAATACAAAATGCCCAGTTTGTCGCCAAGGCCGTGGAACCGCACAGCTCGCAATCTGGGTTTCTGTTCTTCGATGTCTCGGGAATTTCGGTGCCGTTAGCCGGAGCAAACTTCTATCTCACTGGCGTACGCGATGCCAAGGGCAGCGAGCTGATGTATTTCGAAATAGCGTTGGAGAAGTATCTGAGCGCGACCCACTGACCGCACGGTGTCGGGCGGACACTCTTGTCCGCCGCTCTTGATTTGCACTTGTTGGAGACCTCCGAGCGCTTCGTGATCCACAGGGAACAGCTAAATACAGAATCAACTTCAAAGGCGGCGGACAAGAGTGTCCGCCCCACTTGGGTCTGCATTTATAATGACAGATTATGGTAGCCACTTCTGAAGTATCCGTAGCAGCGGCATCGAAGTATGAACCGGTGATCGGGTTGGAGGTCCACGTCCAGCTCCTGACCGCGACCAAGATTTTCTGCTCCTGCTCCACCCATTTCGGCGACCCGCCCAACACCAACGTTTGTCCCGTATGTCTAGGATTGCCGGGGGCGTTGCCCGTCTTGAACCGCAAAGCGGTGGAGTTCGCGGTGCTCGCGGCCATGGCGCTGAATTGCCGCATTAACGTGACTTCGATTTTCGCCCGCAAGAATTACTTTTACCCCGATCTGCCCAAGGGCTACCAGGTTTCGCAGTACGACAAGCCTCTGTCCGAGCATGGCTCTATTGAAATCAAGACAGCCGGCGTCACAAAAAAGATCGGCATCACCCGCCTGCATCTGGAGGAAGATGCCGGCAAGAGCCTGCACGAAGGGTTTGCGAATTCCTCGGAGACAACCGGCATCGATTTGAACCGCAGCGGAATGCCGTTGATTGAAATTGTCAGCGAACCGGACATTACGTCTCCCGACGAGGCTTATGAATATCTGACGCGCCTGAAAGAGATCATCCTGTACACCGGGGTCAGCGATTGCAACATGGAGGAGGGCTCGCTGCGCTGCGATGGCAATATCAGCGTGCGACCGCGCGGACAGAAAGAGTTTGGCACGAAAACGGAAGTGAAAAACGTCAATTCGTTCCGCTTCATCCGCGAGGCGCTGGAGTATGAGATCGAGCGGCAGATCGGCGTCATTGAATCTGGAGGCAAAATCGCGCAGGAAACTCGCCTCTACAACTCGATCGAAGGCAAGACCTACGGCATGCGGTCGAAGGAGCAGGCCCACGACTACCGATATTTTCCCGAGCCCGACCTGCTTCCGCTGGTCGTGGATGCGAAATGGCAGAAGGAGATCCGCGACACGCTGCCCGAACTTCCTGAAGCCCGGCGCAAGCGGATGGTTGCCGACTACGGCATCACTGATCAGGACGCGCACGTGCTCACGCTCACCAAGTCTCTGGCCGACCAGTTCGAAGCGGCCGCTAAGGCGGCCAGGAGCCCGAAGCGGGTGGCCAACCTGGTACAAAGCGAGTTGATGGGACGCCTGAAAACGAAAGGCCTCGAAATCGAACAGTCGCCGATCTCAATGAAGGGTGTGGCTGCATCGGCTGACCTGGTGGAAAGCGGCGCCATCTCCGGCAAGATGCTCAAAGATATCTACGATCTGGCCTTCGAGCGCGGGAAAGATTTTTCCGTCGTTTATGAAGAGGAGGGCAGGCCGGAACAGTCCCGCGACACATCGGCGCTGGAGAAGATCATCGACGAGATTATCGCGGCCAATCCCAAGCAGGTCGAACAGTATCGCGCGGGGAAAAAGACGGTTGTCGGCTTTTTCGTCGGCAAGGTCATGAAAGCTTCGAAGGGCCAGGCGAATCCGCAGATGGTGAATGAGCTGCTGACCAAGAAGCTCGACGGATAGAGCGGACAAGCAGAGATCCTCTGTCATCCTGAGCACAGCTCTGCGTTCGCTTGCGAACGGAGATGCGGAGTCGAAGGACCCCTGCAGCTCAATCGGCAGCCGTATTCCGTGGATTCTGAAGTACGGTCCCTCATGGCGCTGGGCCATGTTAGAGAGTAGGGGTCCTTCGACTGTGCGGCTGCTTCGCAAGCGAAGCAGCCTCTCCGCTCAGGATGACACTTGCAAGTTCGCAGTCTGCCTCGAGTTAGCCCGCCAGATTCGTAACCACGTGGTCAGTACCTTCCGTTATGTTTAGCCTTTCGGCTCTGCTTCGATAACATGTATGCGATGAAGAAATGGAAACTAGACCGCATCATCAGCGTGGCCACCCTGGTCACGTCGCTGATCGCCCTCATTCTTGTCCTGAAGAAGCCGGCGCCGGTGGCGCAACCGCAGCCAGCTGCAACCGCCGCAGTCAATGCCGAATCCTTTCAGCAAAAAGTCCAGCAACTGGACCAGCCCAAGGAGCCGGGACAGCCTCCGGCTGAAGTTCGCATCAATTCGGACGAGGTGAGTGCGGCCCTGGCGCAGGCCGCCGGACAGATTCCGCTGACCGCAGCCTTGCCGGCGGTCCCTGGCGTTGGGTCTCCAGAAACTCCGCTCGCGCCCGGGCAACCTGATGTCAAAGACTACCAGGTAAGTTTCGACGGCGATATCGCACATGGCCAGTTTCTTACGCAGATCGCCGGCAAGGATGTGTGGGTCACGCTCTCGGGACATCTTGGATCCAAGGACGGCTATGCCACCTTCGATCCCACCGAATTCAAAGTGGGCGACCTGAATGTTCCCGTGTCGCTAGTGAATGACGCCTTGCAGAAGAAACTCAACGAACAGAGAGATCGCCTGAGGCTGCCTGACAATGTAGGCGGCATGAAGGTTGAGAACGGCGAACTGGTGATGACCCAGAAATAGATGGGCCCGGCCGCATTACTGCAACCGGGCCGTAGACTTCACGAATTTCCCTACTTCAGGTTCACTTCCCGCAAAATCATGGTGCTGACAATCTCGCGCATCTCGACGCGCTTCTCACCCAGCGTTTGAGCAGCTTGTTTGGACCCCAAAATCTTGTCTCGTATGGTTTCATTTTTTGCCGTCAAACCGTCCAGGGCGCCAAAATTCTTGTACTCAACTCCAATCGCTATGTCCCAATCCTGAAGGTCGTGTTTGGTGGTGTTCAGATACACCTTGTAATCCAGGATCAGGTTCTCCTTCTTCATTTCGTCATAGAGCAATTTAGTGCTGGTCTGCAGCGTGGTGAGGTACGCATCCATTTTGGTGGGAACAACGCGAATGAGGGTGACCTGCCAGATCGGGCCCTGGTGAAGTGCTCCTGCGCAAAAGCTTGCAGCGCGAAAAACAGAAATAATCCCAGGGCCGAAGCAGTGTATTTCTTCATGGTGAAGCTCTCCTTGGAATCGGCTGATTCCGGGAGAATGATACGCTGTCGCGGCAGGCCGTCAAGTCTGGGGGAGTTGATGGTTCACCGACCGGGTGTTCCCTGAAACAGAGGCCACAGCCGGTCGCCGATCACGCGGTACAGGACAAACGCGCTGCCCGAATCAGAAACCTGGCGAAAGAGAAGCTCGCCGCGCCCGTCGCCATCGGCGTCCACCGCGTCAATCAGTTCCAGGCGCGAGAGCACGTCGAAATGATTCGTGTCGGTCACGCTGGCGAACACCTTGTGCAGGTCGCCATACATATCGTCGCGCGCCACCAGCGTGATGATGTATTGCAGATCGGATGAAGCACCCGGACGGACCGGCAGCCGCGCGTTCGCGGTCAGCACTACGATCGGCTCATTGCTGTTGGAGAGATCAAACGGGTGCATCTGCACATCTTCGAAGCTGGGCTCGGCTGGCTTTGTCTTGCTCGGGGGCCTTGATCCCCGGGCCGCGGACTGCGATCCGACCGACTCCGGCTGCGCGGCCCACGCTCGCACTTCGTCCGCGGCCAAGGCAAGAATTTTCTTGCGCAATTTCTGTTCTTCTTCAGGCTTGAGACTGTAGGCATACGGGCGTGGTTCGGGGCCAGCAGCGTCCGAAATAGCAGGAATCAGCTGCACGGGTTCCGGCGCCACAGACGGGGTGGCCGACGGCTTGTGCAAGTCCTTCCCGGTTTTCTGTGATGCCAGCGCCGTCACCGCAGCATTGCGCTTCTTCAGTTCAGCCGGAGTTGGCGCACCTCGCTTCAACATGGGACGATCGGGATCTTCGGCCGGCGCCGAGGCAGATGGCGAAGACGCGGACGCCACTTCCGTGGCGGTCGTGGCGGGCCGCTTCAGCACCGGGCGGTCCGAGTCTGCTTCACCTCCCGGAGCGTCGGACGAAGCCGTGGATGTCCCAGGAGCGCTGGCCGGCGCGGGTCGCTTCAGGACAGGGCGGTCCGAATCGCCTTCGGGTTCGGGAGCTGGAGGCGGTGTGGATGGGGCAGGGGCGGACGCGGGCGCCGGGGAAGACGCAGGAGCAGCAGGGCCCGCGGATGGAGCATCCTCCGGGGATTTGGCTTTCGGACTCGCGCGCCTTAGTACCGGCGGACCTTCAGGTGCCTCGGGCGCGGGCTTCGACATGACAGCCCTTTTCTTAGCCGCCGCATCTTTCGCGGCTGCGATAGTGCTGGCCGATTGCCAAGTTCCAGCTCCCCGCCAGGTATTGTTACCCTGCAGGGCGCCCGTAACCGTAAACAGTCCCAGGGAAACGCCAGTGCGGAAGCCTTCATATATCGTGCCACTCTCTAGCGCCATAGGAACGGGCGACGCCTTGTACGCGCTGGCATCGTAATATTCGCCGTCATACAGGATGATGATGGGAACCAGGCGGGCTTTGCCGTTGGCGGCGAGCTCCACCAGGCCCAGGGCGCGTGGCCCCTTGATCGCCTTCTTCGCGGCGGCCGACTGGGCCGGGGCGACTTGGGCCAGCATCAAGGCGAATCCCGCCAGGATGACGGCCCGCCGTGCGGTGCGATATAACTTGGTGGCACCAAGCTTTGCAGAAATAGGAGACGCTGCCATGGCTGTTGATATCAATGATAAAGCCCCTGACTTTACCTTGCCCGACCAGAATGGAGAAGAAGTTTCGCTCAAGGCTTTTCGTGGAAAGTACGTGGTGCTATTTTTCTATCCCCGCGCCGATACTCCGGGCTGCACCATCGAGGCCTGCGAGTTTCGCGATTCTTATAGAAAGATGCAGAATACAGGCGCCGTGCTGCTGGGTATCTCGCCGGATACGCCGAAAGCGCAAAAGAAATTCGAGGAAAAGTACAGCTTGCCTTTCACCTTGCTGGGCGATGCCGAGAAGAAAGTATGCAACGCCTATGACGTGATCAAGGAGAAAAACATGTACGGGAAGAAAGTGATGGGAGTGGCGCGCACCACTTTCATCATTGGCCCGGATGGCAAGATCAAGCACATCTTCCACAAAGTAAAGCCCGAAGGACACTCGGAAGAGGTGCTGGCGTACCTGAAAGGCGTCATCAAAGGCGCCGCGTAGGTCAAAATGTAGGCGCGAGCGCCCCGCTCGTGTGGCGGTGTTCGTGGCTGACGCACGGCGGGAGGCTCGCGCCTACATCTCTATTTGCTGACCGTCGTGAAGGCCAAAGCGGTCTCAACCGGAATTACAGCTTCTTCCTTACCTGTCGCCACCGCCACGCCCGTGCCGGCACCGGCACCGACTCCCGCCCCGATCGCAGCCCCTTTGCCTCCACCTGCCAACGCGCCAATCAACGCCCCGGCCACAGCGCCACCGCCAATTTTCGTAGCGTTGCTCTTGGTATGGCCCTTGCCCTTGGCGGAATAGGCGTGGGTTGCGATCGAAACCATCCGTCCGTTGACTTGGACGCCCGTCAGGCGCAGCGTAAGTTCTCCCGGCGCGTGCAGGCGTCCGCTGGACTTCGCCGACGTCACCTTGCCTCGGACCGGGGCGCCAGTCCGGGCGAGCGTCTTGCCATTGACCACGAGTGGACGAGCCAGTGTGGCGTCGAATCGGTCGCCGGCCTTGGCGGTGCCAGAGCTGATCTCTGATCCGACTCGCACCGTCAGCCGGGTGCCCGCAGGAATGGTTTGCGCGGCCGCGGCCAGCGCCATCAACATCAGTAAAGCAGCAATCTTGAGCGATCTCCCCAGCATGAATCCTCCTTCAGGATTGTGACCCGTGGCACTATTATGCGGTGAGCGGATGAGGATAGCCAAGAACAGAAATTCGTCAGCGCTGGCCCCACTTCCCAGTGAATTCTACGCGCGCGATCCTCGCGCCGTCAGCCGCGGCTTGTTAGGCAAGGTTCTGGTGCGGCGCCAGCATAGAAAGCTCCTGACCGGCCGGATCGTCGAAGTAGAAGCCTACCTGGGAGTAAACGATCCCGCCTCTCACTCTTTCAGCGGACGCACCGGCCGCAACTTCGTGCTCTTCGGCCCGCCCGGCATTTCCTACGTGTACTTCATTTACGGCAATCATTACCTTTTCAACGTCTCGTGCCAGCCCGACGGGCAAGCTGGAGGCGTGCTGTTCCGCGCCCTCGAGCCAATTTCCGGAATCGGGGAGATGGCGCAAGCGCGAGATGTCTCGATGGAGGAGGCCGCCGACCTGCGCATCCTGACCAGCGGGCCCGGGCGCCTCGCCGAGGCTTTCGGCATTACGCGCGAACGCGACAACGAGAAGGACTTGACCAGCCCGAAGTCAGACCTCTTTATCGTGGACGACGGCTTCCGGCCGGGTCGGATCCAAGTGACGCCACGTATCGGCATTACCAAAGCCGCCGAGCGTCCGCTGCGCTACATCATAGCGGGAAACAAATTCGTTTCGAGGGGCTAGGGTCCCAAAGGGACCTCCGAAAATAGCCCGCCACTTCAGTGGCGGGAATACCGAGCAAATGACGCGCGTGCCGTGGGCACACGAAATAAAACCTGCGGCGTAAAGTGCACGCGTTTCAGCCGTCCCTACGGGACGGAAATCTTACCCTTCGTCTACCCGGCGTTGAAACGCAGTGCTACTATCAGGCGTCCCTACGGGACGCATACGTGGTTTACCGCCTTGTGCCTTAGGCTGGCCTTAGCAAGATGTTATCGATCAGGCGCGCTTTGCCCACGAACGCCGCCACCGCCACCAGGGCCGCACGGGAAAGATCGTCACCCGCATCAAGTGTCTCGGGATCCACGATTTCGAAGTAGTCGAGCCGCACGGAAGGCGCTTGCGCAAAAACCCGGATTCCAGCCTCGATCAGCGCGTCGACCTTATGTTCCCCTTGATCGAATCGCTTTTGCACTGCCCTGAGTGATTGATTGATCACCAGCGCCGCTTGTCGCTGCGACGCATCGAGATAGGCATTGCGCGAGCTCATCGCGAGGCCGTCCGGTTCGCGTACGATCGGGCAGACCACAACCTGCACGGGAATATTCAGATCGCGCACCATCCGCCGAATGATCGTTGACTGGGCTGCATCTTTCTGGCCGAAGAATGCCCGGTCCGGTTCTACGATGTTGAAGAGCTTGGAGACCACCGTGGTCACTCCGCGAAAGTGCCCGGGACGCGAACGGCCGCAGAGCTTGTCGCTGAGTTCCTCGACGGTCACGTAGGTGACGGCTCCCGCCGGATACATCTCTTCCACGCTGGGCGCAAAAATGAAGTCCACGCCCTCCTGCGTAAATAGTTCGCGATCGCGATCAAAAGTTCGCGGATACTTGGCCAGGTCCTCGCCAGCGCCAAACTGAAGGGGATTCACGAAGATTGAAGCCGCGACCAGATCGCACTGGGCCTTGGCCGCACGCACCAGCGAGAGATGCCCTTCGTGAAGCGCTCCCATGGTGGGCACCAGCCCGAGGCTCTTACCCTCGCGCCGGGCCGCGCGGCTGGCGGCACGCATTTCGTCGATGCTATGGCAGACTTTCATGACTCGACGGCGAGGCCCATCTCAGGCGGAAGGAACCCAGTTGATGAGAACGTGCATGCCCTCCAGAGTTCCGGCCACGATGGCCCGGTTGGTGCGGATCTTCACTGCGTCGTCCGCGGAACTCTTTATGGCATTTTCAGTCACGGCGACCACTCGCCCGTAAGGCCACGCCGATGGCGGCAGATTGCCCAGGGCCTGAGTTAATTCTCCCGGCTTCAATATGCGCTCCAGATGATCATCGGGATCGAGCAGACCCACCCCGTCCGCTCGAATAATTAAATAGGGATTCCGCCAGCCCTTCATATGAATCAGGCTGCGATACTTCTCCGGCGTGGGCTCGGGGATGGCGAGAATGCGCGCCGTCGCCGCTGCCGCAGAATCGGGCTTGTTTGGGGCGGAAGAACAGGAAACCAGGACAGCGACGATTGCCGCCATAAGACCGAGAAGCGAATGTCTCATTCGGCCTCTAGCGCCTCATCGCCCGTTTTCGTTCCAGCACCGAGTCCAGCGCCGCCCGCGTTTCCTTGGGCAGGTGATACGACTCTTCGTCGGATGGATATTGGCGCGCAGCGACGTCGGCACGGAACGCTTCCGCCGCGACGGTAATGGCTGCGCCGACGTTCGCGTAACGCCGAACGAACTTTGCAGGATGTCCAAAGCCAAGGTTCAGCAGGTCGTGGAAGACCAGCACCTGGCCGTCGCAATCTGGTCCAGCGCCGATGCCGATAGTTGGCGTCTCGACCTCGGCTGTAATTAGGGCCGCGACTTCCCTCGGGATGCCTTCGAGAACCATCAAAGCCACGCCCGCGCGATCGAGTGCAACGGCGTCGCGCATGAGTTGCTCCACGCCGCTGAGATTCTTGCCCTGCACCTTATAGCCGCCCATCACGTTGACCGACTGCGGAGTCAGGCCGATATGCCCGGCCACAGGTATCTCAGCGTCGATGATGCGGCGGATCAGGTCGGCACGCTTCTCGCCGCCTTCGATCTTCACCGCTTCCGCCCCGGCTTCTTTAACAAAACGGGAGGCATTCCGCACCGCTTCAATGGGGTCAGACTGATACGACCCGAACGGCATGTCCGCCACCAGTAACGCATGCTTCACGCCGCGATGGACGGCGCGGGTGTGGTGCAGCATCTCGTCAAGCGTGACCGAAAGCGTGTTCTCGTAGCCCAACATGGTCTGGGCCAGCGAGTCGCCGACTAGGACAATGTCAATGCCGGCCTCGTCGAGGAGGCGCGCGCTTGAATAGTCATAGGCGGTGAGACAAGTAATCGGTTCGTGGTGGAGTTTCTTGTCGCGAAGAGAAGAGACGGTAATCTTGCGGCGAGGTTCGCCGACGGGAACCAGACTCACGATGTCCTCCAGTGCCCCTCCGCAACCCGGCGGATAGAGCCTGTCTACATCTTGGATGCTACGGAAGCTATTGTAGCCGCAAACAGTTCCCAGGTCGAGGGGGACAATAAAAGGCCACCTTGGGGCGGGTGCCCCACCCGCCCAGCCGGGCAAAGTTCGGCATTTCTGCGAGTGGTCGTCAGGGCGACACTGTTATGTAAGACGTTAGCTAATATGTCTTACTTTGAAATTAAGATAGCGCCATGCCTATCGCACGGATATCAGTTCCAGGGGCCAGGTAGTGATCCCGGCGGAACTGCGGCAGCAATTAGGACTTGAAAAAGGCACTCGGGCCACCTGGAGCGAAGACCGGGGACGGTTTGTGTTGACCCCGATGACCGAGAAGCGGCTCGACGAGATCATGGGCTTCCTGAAGCCGGCGCCGGGGGAGCCCTCCATGTTTGAGGAGATATTCGCGGAGCGCGAACGCAAGCGAGAGAAATAAATAATGACTTCCGCCGCTTCTCGTAGCAGCCGCCGACGTTATGTGCTCGATGCCAACGCCTTGACCGGCTTCTTCGAGGACCGGCGCATGGTGGCCGAGAAGGTTCGCCACATGCTGGTGGACGCGCTGCGTCACGAAGAGCCTCTTCTGATGTCGGCGGTCAATTGGGGCGAGGTGTTCTACATCACATGGAGACGCCACGGCGAGGCCAAGGCGCGGGAAGCCGAAGCTGCTCTGCGGGAGATGCCAATCACGGTTATTGTGGTGGACCGGGAAAGGGCTACCCGGGCTGGCGCAGTGAAACAAAAAACGGTTTGGGCTACGCGGACGCCTTGGCCGCTGAGTTCGCAATCGAGCAGGACGCATGGCTGGTGACAGCCGATCCCGAGTTTTCGGAAGTGGGCAAGGGATTGTTGGTTTATTCGCTTCCGCGACACGAGAAATAGTGATTGCCTGGACGGACGGCTGGCTGGGCGTTACTCAGAACCTGGGAACATCGACGGCATTTCTTTCAGGAGTTCCTCAAGAAAGGTCTCTCGCTCATTCACAAAATGCCGCACAATTTGCGCCGAAGAGGTTTCCTCGTACTCGACTTCGTGAATACTTTCATCGTCGAACGATAAGATCTGCGCCTTAGGATATCCAAGCAGAATAGGAGAATGGCTCGAGATAATGAACTGCGCGTCTTTATGTTTCTGTAGCACGTCGTGGATCAGCACTACAAAGGCAAGCTGGCGTTGAGGAGAGAGAGCAGCCTCGGGTTCGTCCAACAGAAACAGGCCGTTACGCCGGAATTTGAGGTCGAGAACCGTGAAGAACATCTCACCGTGTGAATGCGTGTGAAGGCTCTGGCCGCCATAGGATTCGTTCATACCAACTTCGTCAATGTAGGAAGCGCTGTTGAAGAAACTCTCCGCCCGCAGAAAATATCCGGCGCCAGTCCTCTTGTCGAAGGACAAGCGCAGCGCCCCTACCAAGGAGTCAACCGAGTGGTTGCTGGCAGTCGTGTCGTTTGAGAAATTGCGGTTTCCGCCTTCCCGGCCAAATCCGTAGTGGGCAGCAATAGCCTCCAACAGAGTAGATTTTCCAGTGCCGTTCTCTCCAGCGAAGAAGCAAATACGTGAATGGAGGGTAATGTCGTGCAAACTACCGATCGTCGCGACAGAGAATGGATAGGCTTCCCAATTGTCCACTCGGTCGCGGAGCAGTGTGATTTTCTTTAGCACGGAATAACCGCTACGCGGACGCCGCTTCATGGCTTCCCAGCGGCAGGAAGTACTGCGTCCCCTTGATCGGCGCCGACACCTTCCGCAGCAACTCCTGCAAATCCTGGTTGCGCTCTACGAAATCAATCTCCGAAGTATTCACGATCAACAGATCCGACGACGTGTAGTGAAAGAAAAAGTGTTCGTACGCCTTGATTACTTCTTCCAGATAGTCTTCGTTGATCGCTTTTTCTCCCGGCGCATTCTTCTTTTTCAGGCGCTTCTTCAGCACTTCGGGCGTGGCTTGCAGGTAAATGACGAGATCGGGTGTGGGCAGTTGCTCGCGGAAATGGTTGTAGTAGCGGTTATAGATTTCGAGTTCCTGATCGTTCAGGTTAAGACAGGCGAAAACCTTGTCCTTCTCGAAGACAAAGTCGGTGACTACGGTTTTCTGCGAGCGTGGGCCCAGGTCGAGGGCGCGAAGCTGCTCGAAGCGGCGAATCATGAAAGCAAATTGCGCCTGGAAGCCGGCCCCAGGCTCGCCTTTGTAGAAGGCGCCGAGGAAGGGATTGTCCTCCGACTCCATAACTTGCTGCGCGTTGAGACGCTCGGCAAGGATCCGCGCCAGCGTGCTCTTGCCAACTCGTATGGGACCTTCGACTGCAATATAACGGGGCAGCTCAAAAAGATTAGCCATTGGTTAGAGGGTCGAGGAATTGAAGTTCCTTCGCAGCATATCTCGCTTGGGGTCCGTAGGCAATTGCGGAAAGAGTTAACAGGGGCCAGATTTTAGATTGCAAATTTCAGATTGATGATCGCAAGCTGAGGCGGGCGGCAAATCTGGAATCTGTAATCTCGAGTCTGTGCATTGGTGTTAATTTGAAAATCCGAAAAGAATTGTCATTCCGAAGCGCGGCAGTGTCGCGCGAGGAATCTGCTGCTTCCCTGCTGGCTGCAAGCAGATTCCTCGTCGATAGAGCTGGCTTCGGAATGACAAGGGGGTTGTTTTTGCGCAAACTGCACCGCCACCGGAAACTGCAATGCATTTACAATCGCGGTCAGCATGTACCCCTACATCGTCACCGCCACCGCTGCTGCCGCGGCTGCCGCCGCGGGCTACCAGTCGATGGCGCCGACCGGCCAATGGTTTGGCCGTACCTTCACCGGGCCAGGCCGCGAGTCCAAGCAATTGGCGCTTACGTACGATGACGGACCCAACGACCCCCATACCCAGCGCTTGCTGGACGTGTTGGCCCGCCACGATCTTCACGCCACGTTTTTTCTGATCGGGCGCTACGTGCAGCAACGGCCGGACATCGTTCGCGAACTGGTGAAGGCTGGACATGTTGTCGGAAACCACACCTTCACCCATCCTCTACTCACTTTCAAGAGTGCGCAGGAACTCAGGTCGCAGTTCGAAAATTGCGATCGCGCTCTGACCGATGCCGTGGGCGAACACTCCAATCTGTTCCGCCCACCTTTCGGAGGCCGGCGTCCTGCCGTGCTACGCATCGCGCGGCGGATGGGACTGGAACCCATCATGTGGAACGTGACGGGCTACGACTGGAACGCAACCTCAACCGATCAGATTGAGCGCAAGGTGGTAAGCCAGGTGCGAGGCGGAAACGTAATTCTGCTGCACGATGGCGGACATCGTGACTTCGGTGCAGATCGTTCGTGCACTGTTACCGCGACGGATCGGTTGATTTCTCGTTTCAAGTCGGAAGGCTATGAATTCGTGACCATTCCGGGGATGATCTGAAAAGCAGATTTCAGTTCTTAGTTCTCAGATCTCAGCTTGCACTGCCCACGGGCATCGTCGCGAACGCCTGTTTCGCCGCTGCGATCGTGTGATGGACGTCTTTTTCCGTGTGGGCCGCGCTCAGGAATGCCGCCTCGAATTGTGACGGCGGCAAGTACACGCCTCGATCCAGCATCGATCGGAAGAATCTGGCGAACGCTTTGGTGTCGCACTTGGCTGCCGATGTCCAATCGGTCACGGGACCATTGCTGAAGAACCAGGTGAACATGGACCCGACGCGGTTGCAGCAGATTGGTACTCCCGCGTCCTTGGCGGCTGCGGTAACGCCTTCGGTCAACTGTGCACTGCGAAGTTCCAGGCCGGTGTACAGAGTGCTCCTGTGATTGCGCAAATAGCGCAGCGTGGCGAGGCCGGCGGCCATGGCAAGAGGGTTCCCGGAAAGCGTTCCGGCCTGATAGACCGGGCCGAGTGGCGCGACCAGGTCCATGATTTCGGATGGGCCGCCGTATGCGCCGACGGGCAGTCCGCCGCCAATGATTTTTCCAAACGTGGTCAGGTCGGGCAAGATTCCGTATCGCTCCTGCGCTCCGCCGAAGGCCAGGCGGAAACCGGTCATTACTTCGTCGAAGATGAGCACGGACCCTTCGCGTTCGGTAATCTCGCGCAGCGCGTCCAGATACATTGGACTCGGCGGCACGCATCCCATGTTGCCGACCACCGGTTCTACGATCACGCAGGCGATCTGCTTGCTGAACTTCTTGAAAGCCAGTTCCAGCGCGTCCGTATCGTTGAATGGAAGGGCCAGCGTCAGTTGGGTGAATTCTTCGGGCACGCCGGCTGAGCCGGGAATCCCCAGCGTGGCCACCCCCGAACCTGCTTTCACCAGCAGCGCGTCCGCGTGGCCGTGATAGCAGCCTTCAAACTTTACGATGTACTTGCGGCCGGTATAGGCACGCGCCAGGCGAATTGCCGACATGGTGGCTTCCGTGCCCGAGTTGACGAAGCGGATTTTTTCCACGTGGGGAAAGGCCGAGATCACGATTTCGGCAAGATCAGCTTCGGCGGCGGTTGAGGCCCCAAAACTGGTTCCACCTTTGGCGGCCGTGGCAATCGCCTCGGGTACGCCAGGGGGAGCGTGACCAAGGATCAGCGGCCCCCAGGACCCCACATAATCGATGTACCTGTTTTCGTCGGCATCCCAAAGATGAGAGCCTTGCCCGCGAACGATAAACAGCGGGTCGCCTCCGACCGACGCAAAAGCTCGCACCGGAGAATTGACCCCGCCGGGAATCATCTGTTCGGCGCGTTTCTGCAACTTGTGCGAAGCTTCAACGTTTCGGGCCATTGGATCCAGTCGCTGCGGACTCATAAATATAGCAGCCAAGGGCATGGGAGGAAACGTTGAGGTGCGAACGCCGGCAGAGCCTGGAATTCACCGGAAATTCACTTGTCCGCAATATTCCTGCAACATGAATGCATTATCTTCGCGACAGTGACATGCTCTTCTAACCGGGAGAGCTCAGGACAGTCTCGGGGGGCTCCGGGCTGTCTTTTTTGTTTTCGCACCATTTTGCGGATTGCACGGACCGTGTGGGACCGGGTCTAAGACCGGGTCGGGCCGAGCGCAGCTCGGCTAGGCCTACTTTACTTCTCCACCTTTACACCCTTCCAAAATGCAACGTAGCCGGTGATCTGCTTTGCTGCAGCCTTGGGCTCGGGATAATACCAGGCGGCATCATGATTGCGCTTACCGCCCACTTCCAAATCGTAGTAGCTCGCAGTGCCTTTCCAGGGACATACCGTATGGCTCGCACTTGGTTTGAAATGCTCAGCTTTGATAGCGTCGGGCGGAAAATACTGGTTTCCTTCCACTTCCACACATTGGTTCGATTCCGCCAGCACTGCGCCTTCCCAGATTGCTTTTGTCATAAGACCTGTTTAGATTGCAGAACGGGAAGGCGGTCGCAATCTTTGAAGACTTCCGGCGAATTGCCAAATACGGTTCTCGAGGTCCACGCTTTCAATGGTCATTCCATGGTGGGACGACTGCAACGCGTCCTGGTGTGCTCGCCACGCGCCGCGGGATGGAACCAGCCGTCCATCGTGGATCGCTGGCGGGAACTGGGCTTCTTCCATCGGCCGGATTTCGCGACTGCACAGGCGCAGCATGACGAACTATGCCGCCAGCTCGAATCCGCCGGAGCCGAGGTACTCCACTTACCCTCCGCTTCCGATCTTTCGCTCGATGCCGTCTACACCCACGATCCGTCACTGGCTTCTGATTACGGGCTCATCGCCCTGCACCCCCGTAAGCCCAACCGCATTCCGGAAACGCAACGTCATGTTGAATTCTGCCGCGGCCTTGGCATGCCGGTGTTGGGTCAAATTCAACCGCCGGGAAAAACTGAAGCCGGCGACATGGTGTGGCTCGATTCCGCCACTCTGCTGATCGGCCAGGGCTACCGCACCAACGCGTCCGGAATCGCGCAGATGCGGGCACTGCTGCAGCCGTATGGCGTTGAAGTGCTGTCGGCGCCCTTGCCCTACGGCCCAGGTCCCTCGGCTTGCTTGCATCTCATGTCGCTGATGAGTCTGCTCGACGAACAAACCGTGTTGGTAGATTTGCCCTGGCTCGCGGTCGAGACAGTGGAACTGCTGCAATCCCGCGGCTACCGCTTGGTCGAGATCGAATACGCCGAGCGCGATACGCTGGCCTGCAATGTGCTTTCCCTGGGCGACAAACGCCTGCTCGCTCTGGCAGACAACCGTGCGACCAATCAGAAACTTCGTGAAGTGGGATTCGATGCAAAGACTTTTCCCGGATCCGAGTTGTGCGTCAACGGTGGCGGCGGCCCCACGTGCCTGACCCGCCCGCTATTGCGAATCCCATCTCGAACCACGTAGGGACGGGTTCCGCAGCCGCCTGGTGGAGCGAAGCTCCACAGCGCTTTCTGATCACCCGACGGTATGCATCCGAAATTTCTTTTGATCTTCCTTGACAGCATATACTATGTAATACATAGTATATTGCGTGACAAAGAGACTTCCTACCGATCTGGAAAACGCGGAAAAGTGGGAGGTGCAACTCCGCAAGGGATCCCTGGAGTTGGCGGTCCTGGCCTCATTGTGGGAGGGTCGCCTTTACGGCCTGGAAGTTCTCCGCCGCCTGGAGAACGACTCTGACCTGATCGTTGCTGAAGGCACCGTCTATCCCCTGCTAAGCCGATTGAAAGGTTTGGGCCTCATCGAATCCGAATGGGTCGAGTCCGACTCCGGACATCCGCGCAAGTACTACTGGCTTACCTCGCCGGGCCGGCAGCGAGCTCTGGAGATGGCACGTATCTGGAGGCGATTCTCGGCCAGCTTGAGCGATCTGCTGGCGCCGCTAGGGAAGGAGAAGAAATGACGATTTCTGTCGATGCGCAGCAAAAGATCGACGCTTACCTGAAGATCTTGCGTAAGCGCCTGCGGGGGCTGAGCGACCAGGATGCAAGCGACATCGTCAAGGAAATCCACAGTCACATTCTCGATAAAGCGGCCGTGGGAAAAGAAGACACACCGGGCTCCGTATCTTCTGCGTTGGCCGCTCTTGGCAGCCCCGAAGAACTCGCCAGCCAGTACGTGACAGATGACCTGCTGGCCCGTGCCCAGGTGAGCGGTTCTCCGTGGCTGGTCCTGCAAAGTCTGTTTCGCTGGGCCAGCCTCAGCATTGTCGGGCTCGCCGCCCTGATGTTCTCGGTGTTCGGTTATTTCGTGGCCGGATCATTTGCCCTGTGTGCCCTGCTGAAGCCGATCCACCCGCAGACCGCCGGACTGTGGCTGCTGCCTGATCCGGAGGATGCTTACTCGTTTAGCTTGCGTCTCGGTTTCAGCTCTCCGCCCCCACATGGCCGGGAACTTCTGGGATGGTGGATCGTTCCGCTCGGATTGGTCTTCGCGATGGGCCTCGTTCTATTCACTTTCCATCTTGGACTTTGGAGCATTCGCAAATTTTGGCACCCGCTGCGGGGCTTGACCCTGACGGAAGCACACGATGAGTAATCTGCCAAGTGGTCCTACAGAGGAGCAAAAACTCGAAGGCTGGCGCCAAAGCAAGTGGCTGGCGTTCGCCGAATTCGCCATCGTTGCGCTGATTTTCCTGGCAGACGAGAAGCACCTGGTCCCGGTTAGCAAGACCCCGTTTCTCCTTCTGTTGGGATGGATATCCATCCGCATACGCGGACTCCGCTGGCGTAATGTTGGGTTCGCCAAGAACCGTGGTTGGCTCCTCACACTGGGCCTCGGGGTAGGAGCCGGACTTCTGATGGAAGCCTTTGAGCTCTTCGTCAGCCAGCCGCTGCTGATTCGGATCACTGGCAAGCAACCGGACCTGTCCGACTTTCAAGCCATTTACGGCAACCTCAAGTGGACTCTGATCCTTCTTGCTCTTACGTGGCCTCTCGCTGCTTTTGGCGAAGAGATGGTGTGGCGAGGCTATCTGATGAACCGAGTTGCCGATTTGGGAAAGAACAAGCGCCTGGCCTGGATCGTCAGCCTGGTAGCGGTCAACACGGCGTTCGGATACGCTCACTCTTACCAGGGGATTACAGGCATCATTGACGAGGGCCTCATGGGAGCTTTGTTGGGACTGTTCTATCTGGGCACTGGCTGCAATTTATCTGTTCCCATCATCGCCCACGGCGTAGCGGATACCGTTGACCTGCTATTGATCTTCCTCGGCAAGTACCCTGGGATGGGAAGGTAGTCCTGATAAAATAGAAGCGATGGTTCTCCCCTTCGTTCGTGATCTGTTCACGGACGTGGAAAAGTTGCCGGCCTTTTCGCGTGTGGCCTCCCATCTAAAAGAGGGCACGGGGCGGATTCGTGTTTCTGGACTGATTCCGACCGCAAAAGCTTTGCTTTTAGTCTTGCTGCAAAAGGCAGTGGGGCGCCCGCTGATCATCGTGGTCCCGGACAATCGCGCGGCAGAAGACCTGGTTCCGGTCCTGCAAGCTTTTTGTGAGCTGACGGGAGCCGCCGATAGCGAATCCGTCGTCCCGCTTCCCAATCACGACGTGCTCCCCTTCCAGAACCTGTCCCCACATCCCGAGATCCAGGAAGAGCGGGCCGTTGCGCTGTGGAAAATTGCCACGGGCGCGGCTTCATTTGTGGTTTCGCCGATTGCAGCCACCGCCCTTCGTCTGCGTTCGGCCGAGTACTACGCCGATCTCGCGCGCACCGTGCGACGCGGCGAAACGCTCAACGTGGACGCGCTACTCCCCCACCTCAACACAGTCGGCTACCACTCTACTGACGTAGTGGAAATGCCCGGAGAGTATGCCCTGCGCGGCGGCATTCTCGATGTGTACTCGCCGGAAGACGAGCGCCCGGTACGCATTGAGTCTTTCGGGGACGAAGTCGAGTCCATACGAAAATTTGATCCTGCCACCCAGCGCTCTTCGAATTCCACGGATGAAGCGCTGTTGCTTCCGCTCACCGAGACTCCCGTCAGCGAAGAGTTGTTGGGAGCGGTGCATGCCCGGCTGTCGGGAAAGCGCATCACCGGTAACGAGGAAATCATTGAGCAGGCCGTGCGCTCTGGCGGTGTCACCGTCTTTCCGGGATGGGAGTTTTACGCCCCCGTCGCCGGCGCCAATCACACCGTGTTCGACCTGTTGCCGCGTGCCCTGGTAGTCGCCGACGAACTGGAAGGGCTGAGAAGCGAGTTCGACCACGCCTGGTCCCGCATCGAGCAGGCACATGAGAGCAGCGGAGTGGGCAACCTAGTCCGGCCGACAGACTTATATGTTTCGCCAGAAGACTGGTGGCAGAAACTATCCGGCCTGCCCGGGGCCGATGTCGAGCATCTTGAAATCGAGCGCAGCGACGATTCCGTAGCGGCAATTTCATTTCATACCCAGCCCACGCCGCGCTTCCACGGCTCGGTTCCGACCATGCTCGAAGAAGTAAAGAAGCTGATTGCGGACAGCAAGCGCGTTCTGATTGCCGTCCCCAACACCGGCGAGGTCGAGCGCCTGGCCGACATTTTCAGCGAGTACGCAGTTTCGTTCCGCCTGGGCAGCCGGACCCGGAGCGGAGAAAGTTATGCCGATGAAACTTCATACTTCTCGGGCGAACTGCTCACTGCCACACTCGCCAAAGCCTATGTCCCCGATGGCGTTACCTTCCCCGACGCCAACCTCTCCATTCTGGGCGCACGTGATTTATTCGATGAGTCGGACGCAGTCGTCTCACGTCCCCAGCGACAAAAATCGAAGACTTCGGCGTTTCTTTCCGATTTCCGCGACTTGCAGGTGGGCGATTACGTGGTCCATGTTGAGCACGGGATCGGACAATACCAGGGTTTGAAGGAAATTAACCAGGGCAACGGCAATGCAGAATTCATGTTGCTCGAATATGCCGAGGGCGCGCGCCTGTATGTGCCTCTGACTCGCCTCGATCTGGTGCAGAAATACCGGTCGTCGGAAGGGGCTAAGCCTGTACTGAATCATCTGGGCACGGCCGCCTGGGCCAAGACCAAAGCTCGTGTGCGCAAGGCCATGAAGGACATGACCGACGAGCTGCTCAAGCTCTACGCCGAGCGCAAGACCGCCGTGGGCCATTCCTTCTCCCCCGATAACGAGTGGATGCGCGAGTTCGAAGACACCTTCGAATTCAGCGAGACCGAAGATCAGGAAACTGCAATCTCCGACGTCAAGCGTGACATGGAATCGACCCAGCCCATGGATCGCCTGCTGTGCGGCGACGTCGGCTACGGCAAAACGGAAATCGCTATGCGCGCTGCCTTCAAGGCCATCAGCGACAACAAGCAAGTTGCTGTGCTCGCGCCTACCACTGTCCTCGCCTTCCAGCACTACGAAACTTTCAAGCAGCGTTTTGCGGCGTTTCCCGTCGCCATCGAAATGATCAGTCGCTTCCGCTCGCCCAAGCAGCAGAAGGAAATTCTGCAGAAGGTGGAAACCGGCAAAGTTGACATCCTAATCGGCACCCATCGCCTGATCTCGAAAGATGTGAAGTTCTCCGATCTGGGGTTGCTGGTAGTTGACGAAGAACAGCGTTTCGGAGTGCGCCACAAGGAACGCCTGAAGCAGATGCGCAAGCAGGTGGACGTGCTTACCATGTCGGCCACTCCGATTCCGCGTACTTTGCATATGTCTCTGGTCGGACTACGCGACATGAGCGTGATCGAGACTCCGCCCAAAGACAGAATCGCAATTCAAACCGTGGTCGCCAGTTGGGACGAGAAGCTCATCCAGTCGGCCATCGAGCAGGAACTTGAACGCGGCGGCCAGGTCTTCTTCGTGCACAACCGGGTGGACAGTATCTGGGAGGTTGCTGCCAAGCTCCAGGCGCTGGTACCGCGGGCACGCGTTATCGTGGGTCACGGACAAATGTCGGAAGGTGAGTTGGAAAAAGTGATGTTCAAGTTCATGCATCATGAAGCCGACATCCTGGTCTCCACCACAATTATCGAAAACGGCCTTGATATCCCGCTCTGCAACACCATCCTGATCAACCGTGCAGACCGCTTGGGGCTGTCTGAGCTTTATCAACTGAGAGGGCGCGTCGGCCGTTCCAATCGGCGTGCGTATGCCTATCTTCTGCTCCCGGCCGAGATTGAGCTGACTCCCATTGCACGGCGCCGTCTGGCGGCACTGAAAGAATTTTCCGACCTTGGCGCGGGCTTCAAGATTGCGGCCCTCGATCTCGAGCTGCGCGGCGCGGGCAACCTGCTTGGGGGACAGCAGAGCGGACATATTGAAGCCGTCGGGTTTGAGCTCTACACCCAGATGCTCGATCGCGCCGTCCGCGAAATGAAGGGCGAGGCAGCCGCGGACGAAGCCGAGAGCCAACTAAACCTCGGGCTCAATATTCGCATCCCAGTGGAATACATTCCGGAAGAGAACCAACGGCTGCGAATGTACAAGCGGGTGGCGGGGGTGGAAAACGAATCGCGGTTGAACGACGTTCGCGCCGAACTGGAAGACCGCTACGGCGAGCCTCCGCCGCCGGTACGGAACCTTCTGGAATACGCAACCCTCAAGTTGCTCGCCATGCGCGTGGGTGCGACCGCCATCGAGCGCAAACGCGATCTGATGACCATCAAATTCCGTCAAAACGCGGAAATCGATCCGGGAAAACTTGCCAGGTTCGTGTCGTCGCAACGCGGCGCGCAGTTTACTCCTGACGGCACGCTGAAGTATGTTTCAAAGGCCGTTTCTCCGGAAGAGGTTCTGACACAATTGCGCGGGCTGCTGGAAGAATTGTCTCCAGCCGCGCAAGCCTTGCCATCTTTACCGTCGTAAAGTAAATATCGAGGCGCCTTCAATTTCGAGATGATGAAAAGAATCTTCACGCCCACGCTCTGTCTTATAGTTCAGCTGTTTCTGTTCTCTTCCTTCGTACGTGCCCAAGCGACGGTGGCCCCGTCCGCACCATCTCAAGCTGCCTTCGACCAGCTGGTAGACGATTATTTCGATTTCTATTTTCAATTCCATCCCACGGCAGGCACGCAGGCAGGCCTCCACCAGTACGACGGTAAGCTGGAGGACTTCTCGAGTGGGGGCGTCCATGCGGAGACCGCGGGGTTGACGCGGTTCCAGAAAAAGTTCGATTCGATACAGACCGCTCAACTATCCCGGGAATCGGCGGGCGACCTGGAGGTCCTCACGTCTTCTATTCAGGCTCGGTTGCTGGAACTGCAATCCATCCAGATGTGGAGGAAAGATCCCGATACTTATGTTTCGGACCTGAGTTACGGCGTCTTCATGATCATGCGCCGGAATTTTGCGCCACAGTCCGACCGGCTGCGCTCCGTGATTGCACGTGAGCGCGAGATTCCCCGCGTACTCGAAGCGGCGCGGCAGAACATCAGCAATCCGCCCAGGGTGTACATCGAAGTGGCTCTGCAGCAAATGCCGGACAACATCAAGTTCTTTCAAAAAGATGTTCCGGCAGCGTTCCGGGAAGTCCAGGACCCTAAGTTGCTGGCCGACTTCAAGGCGAGCAACGATGCCGCCATCGAAGCCCTGAGCAAGTATCAGAACTTTTTGCGAAACGAGCTGCTACCCACCGCCCATGGCGATTTCCGCCTGGGAGCCGAGAATTTTCGCAAGAAGCTGCTGTACGAAGAGATGGTGGATGTTCCACTGGACCGTCTGCTCGAGATCGGCTATGCGGATCTGCGGCACAACCAGCAGCAACTCAAAGAGGTTGCGGCCCAGATAGATCCCCATCGCAGTACGGCAGCGGTGTTGGCTGATCTGCACCGCGACCATCCTCCCGCAGACCAGTTGCTGCAAACCTTCCGCGATACTCTGGGTGGATTGCGGCAATTCATCGAACAACACAAAATCATCACCATCCCATCGACCGTTCCGCCCATCGTCGAGGAGACGCCACCCTTCGCGCGCGCACTGACCACTGCTTCGATGGACACGCCGGGGGCCTACGAGACCAAGGCCACCGAGGCCATGTTCAACGTCACCCTGCCCGCTCCTGACTGGAAACCCGAAAAGGTCGAGCAGTGGATGCAGGGATTCAATCGCGGCACCATCATCAGTACCGCCATTCACGAGGTCTATCCGGGACACTACACCCAGTTTCTTTGGGTGCAGGCAGCCCCGACCAAGACCCGCAAATTGCTTTACAACAACAGCAATGCCGAAGGCTGGGCGCACTACACCGAACAAATGATGCTCGACGAAGGCTACGGAAACCACGATCCCAAACTTAGACTGGGGCAATTACTGGACGCGCTTCTACGCAACGCACGTTTCATTGTCGGCATCGAAATGCACACCAGCAAGATGACGCTGGAACAGGGACAAGCATTTTTCGTGAAGGAAGGTTTCCAGGTTCCACCCGTCGCCGAAGTGGAAGCCAGGCGCGCTACTTCCGATCCGACGTATCTCTACTACAATCTGGGCAAGCTCCAGATTCTGAAACTGCGCGACGACTACCGGAAACAGCAGGGTAGCAACTTCACACTGCTGGAATTCCACGATCGCTTCATGCGGCAGGGTTCGGTGCCGATGAAGATTATTCGCAAGAGCATGTTGGGCACCGACGGCCCGACCCTGTAGCTTCACCGGCGGATTTATTATCAAGTTGCAGTACGGCCATTTATTCGATCGATGCGACGAATGAGGAAGTCAGTAATGCCAAAAAAAGTTCGCAAAGCCGTTTTTCCTGCCGCCGGTCTGGGGACCCGTTTCCTGCCGGCCACCAAGGCGCAACCCAAAGAGATGTTGCCCCTGGTGGACAAACCCATCATTCAGTACGGCGTCGAGGAGGCCGTGGCCGCAGGCTGCGATCAGATCATCATCGTCACCGGACGCGGCAAATCCGCGATCGAAGACCACTTCGACGTCAGCTACGAACTGGAGAAGATGCTGGAGGAGCGGGGTAAGACCGACCTGCTGAAAATTGTCCGCCAGATTTCCGACCTGATTCACATCGCCTATGTGCGGCAGAAAGAGGCGCTCGGTCTGGGACACGCCGTCCTCACCGCGCGCGAGCTGGTAGGTGACGAGCCATTTGCGGTCCTACTGGCGGATGACGTCATCGACGCCGATGTGCCCTGTCTCAAACAACTGATGGATGTTTTTGACAAGACCCAATGCTCCGTCCTCGCTACGCAGGTGGTCGAGGGCCCGGGAATTTCCGCATACGGTGTGCTCGAAGGCAAGCCCGTGCCGGGATCGAACGGCAAGTTGTACGAAGTTGTAAGCCTGGTGGAAAAGCCGCGTCCGGAAGAAGCACCGTCCAACCTCGCGGTCATCGGACGCTACATTTTGACTCCAACCGTTTTTGAAACTCTGTCAGACATTAAAGCCGGCGCCGGTGGCGAATTGCAACTCACCGATGGATTGAAGCAGCTCCTTAAGAAAGAGAAAATCTACGGCTATGTTTTCGATGGCAAACGCCACGACACCGGCGACAAGCTGGGGTTCCTGAAAGCCACGGTAGAGTTTGCCCTCAAACGCCCCGATCTGGGCGGGCCCCTGCGTAAGTATCTGAAAAGTTTGGATTTGTAGATCTCAATGTGGGGCGGACACTCCTGTCCGCCGATTTTGAAGTTGCTCTTGAATCTGAGCGCCTTGCAGCAAGACCAAAGTCCAAGTCAACGGCGGCGGACAAGAGCGTCCGCCCCACCCCTAAGATGCCCCCACTGTAATCTTCAGCTTTCTCGATTTCTCTTCCACACTGTTCGCCAATTTTTCCTTGTGCGCGGCCAGCTTCTTCTCCAACGGCACACTGGAGAGCGCCAGAATCTGCACCGCCAGGATGCCTGCATTCGTGGCGCCGGGCTTGCCGATGGCGACCGTCGCTACGGGAATGCCGGCAGGCATCTGTACGGTGGCCAGCAGCGAGTCCATGCCTTGCAGCGATGTGGATGGAATGGGCACACCGATGACAGGAAGCGTAGTGTGAGCGGCGATCACGCCCGCCAGGTGAGCCGCACCCCCGGCGCCGGCGATGATCACGCGGACCCCACGGCTGGCTGCTTTGCGCGCGAATTCGGCGGTGCGTTCAGGAGAACGATGCGCTGAAGTGACATCGATCTCGTATTCAATCCCGAACTCTTCCAATGCCTTCGCCGACTCCCGCATGATGTCGAGGTCGGAATCGCTCCCCATCACAATCGAAACCCGAGGCTTTGTGCTCATGGCCATCCTTAACTTGGGTTAAACCGGAAGTCTCTCATTCGAATCCGTCCGAAACGCATTCAGCGCCGTGGAAGAGCGGCCCTTACAGGGCCGCGTCTCATTGCCCTCGCCTTGGGCCTTCAGGCCCGGTGGCGCCACTGGGGCTAAAGCCCGATATCTCTGATCCACAACGCGGCGCTGAAAGCGCCGCTCTTCCACGAACCTGTTAAAGTCATCTCGACGAGCCCTTTCATAACCACCCAGCCCGCCTAAACTATTTCTTAAGCGCTCGGGCCGCAATGTCTCTGCGGTAGTGCGCTCCCTCAAAGCCGATTTTCGCTGCAGCCGTGTACACACGATCAACCGCAGTCTTTAAATCCGCCGCGCGCGATGTCACGCCCAGCACCCGTCCACCGGCGGTGAAGAATGCGCCGTCGCGCCTGGTGGTGCCGGCATGAAAAACCCTCACTCCTTCCACCTTGCCCGCGTCTTCGAGTCCAATAATCTTCTTGCCTAACTCGTAGATGCCAGGATATCCCCCGGAAGAAATGACGACGCACACGGAGGCGTCCCGCGACCAGCGGAAATCTCCCTCGCTGACCCTGCCTTCAATCGAGGCTTCGAGCGCTTCCAGCAGATCGCTTTCGAGGCGCATCAGGATCGGCTGGGTTTCAGGATCGCCGAAGCGGCAGTTGAATTCGAGCACCATGGGCCCGCGTGCCGTCATCATCAACCCACAGTAAAGAATACCTTTGTATTCCGCGCCCTCGGCCTTCATGCCCGCCACCACCGGCCGGGCCACGTGCTGCAGCAGCCACTGGGTCATCTGCTCGTCCACGATGCTGGCGGTGGAATAAGCGCCCATGCCGCCGGTGTTGGGACCCGTATCGCCGTCCCCGATGCGTTTGTGGTCCTGGGCCGCCACGAGCGGCGCTACTCTCTCGCCATCGCTCAGAACCAGGAACGAAAGCTCGTCGCCCTGCAGGAATTCTTCCAGAACCACTCGCCGTCCCGCATCACCCAGGGTCTTTCCGCTGAACATTTCGGCGGCCGCCGCGGCCGCATCTTCCTTCGTGCGGCAAATCACCACGCCCTTGCCCGCAGCCAGGCCGTCCGCCTTAACCACCACGGGAGTGGAAAAGTGCGGCAGGGCGGCCAGAACTTCGTCAATGGAGTCACAAATCGCAAAATGCGCCGTGGGAATGCGATGGCGCTTCAGAAATTCCTTGGCGAAGCTCTTACTCGATTCCAGTTGCGCCGCCGCCTTGCTCGGTCCGAAGACGCGCCAGCCTCGACGGGTAAATTCGTCCACCACGCCCAGAGCGAGCGCCAGCTCGGGTCCCACCACCGTCAGGTCTGGACGGATCTGTTCAGCTACCGCCACGAGCGAAGCAACGTCTTTCACGTCGGCAGCCAAACATATGGCTTCCTCCGCGATCCCGCCGTTCCCGGGCGCGCAATAAACCTGCGAAACCCGTGGCGATTGCCGCAGCTTCCATACCAGAGCATGCTCGCGTCCGCCGCTTCCAATGACAAGAACTTTCATAGCCGGAGACTGACAAGGTTAGGAGGACGGAGGGACGATGTCAAACCGGGAAAACCAATTTCAGATGCAGATTCTAGATTTTAGATTTGCAAACCGCTTCCCGCCGCGGCCGCAGTTTTCCCTAATCTGAAATCTCCTTAACTATGCTTAACGTATAATGCTTGCTGGATGATCACCGTCTCCAAGGAAGACTACCTCAAGGCCATCCTCGAGGCCGAAAGTGAAGGCGAGACTGTCATCTCGGCTACGCTGGCGCACTGGCTTTCGGTTTCTCCGCCCGCGGTCACGATGGCGGTACGTCGTCTGAAGAAGGACGGCCTGGTTCGGGTACAGAGCAGCGGAGAAGTCAGCCTGACGGCCGCCGGGCGCAAGATTGCGCGCAAGCTCACGCTTCGCCATCACTTGATCGAACGCATGCTGGCGGAAATGTTTGGCATGGAGTGGTACAAGGTGCACGACGAGGCGGAGCGACTGGAGCATGCCGTGTCCCCCGATTTTGAGGCCAAATTGCTGGCCAAGCTGGGACGTGGCGGGCCCTGTCCTCATGGCAATCTCAGTGAACTGGAAAGTCCCACCAGTCGCCGCCGCCGCGGCTTGCTGCTACTGGCCCATGCCGAGGCCGGCGGCAATTACCTGGTGAGTGGCATTTACGAGCGCGACCGCCGCCTGCTGGAGTTCCTCGAGCAACGCGGCATCCGTCCCGGCGCCCAGGTGCACGTTTCCCGGCGAAATTATGATCACACCCTGACCTTGAACACCGACGCCGGAAATGTGGCGCTGGGCGGGTCTGCGGCGGAAAAGGTCTGGGTGACGCAGAATGGAGGACGGGCGTCTCGCCCGTCCAGCCGGGCGGGACGCCCGTTCTCCACCGCCTCCATAGTTGATGCCAAAAAGTAATTAACCATAGTTTACTTTTCTGTGTATACTTACGCTAATGTTGTCGCCGCCGGAATTGCCCGTTATTTCCAGCCCCGAGGCCAGCCTGGACAAAGGCTGGCGGCACGCGGTCGCTCGTCCCAGCCTGCCGGAAATTTACCGCAGCCTGCCCATCCCGCAATCAGCCGGCTTTCTCCGTAAACTATTGGCCTTCGCCGGGCCCGGCTACCTGGTTGCTGTCGGCTACATGGATCCGGGCAACTGGGCTACGGACCTGGCCGGCGGCTCGAAATACAATTACTCGCTGCTTTCGGTCATCATGATGTCCAACCTGATGGCCATCCTGTTGCAGACCCTGGCCATCAAGCTTGGCGTGGTCACTGGACGCGATCTTGCCGCAGCCTGTCGCGACCACTTCAGCCGCCCGGTGTCATTTGTATTCTGGATCGGCGCGGAGATCGCGATCGCCGCCTGTGACCTCGCCGAAGTGATCGGCTCGGCCATCGCGCTCAACCTGTTGTTTCACATTCCACTGCTGTGGGGTGTCTGCCTGACCTCGCTGGATGTTCTCCTGATCCTGTTCCTGCAGCAGAAGGGTTTTCGGCTGGTCGAGGCGCTAGTCATCTCTCTGATTGGGGTAATCGGCGTTTGCTTCGGACTGGAGATTTTATTTTCCAAGCCGAGTTGGCTGGGCATTGCACACGGCTTCTTCGTTCCTTCCGCTCAAATTATTCGAGACCCTGGAATGTTGTACATCGCGATCGGCATCCTGGGAGCCACGGTGATGCCCCACAACCTCTATCTACATTCGGCGCTGGTTCAGACCCGCAATTTCGAGCGTACTCCGGCCGGCAAGCGCGAGGCGATTCGTTTCGGGACCATTGATTCCACCATCGCCCTCACCTTCGCCTTACTGGTAAACGCAGCCATTCTAATCGTCTCGGCCGCGACGTTCTACAGCCACGGATACAATGACGTAGCCGAGATCAACGACGCCCACAAATTGCTCACGCCCCTGCTCGGAGTGACGGGAGCCAGCACTATGTTCGCGCTGGCCCTGCTGGCTTCCGGCCAGAACTCCACCTTGACCGGCACGCTGGCCGGTCAGGTAGTCATGGAAGGCTTTCTGAATATTCGCCTGCGACCCTGGCTGCGCCGCTTGATCACGCGGGTGGTGGCGATTGTTCCAGCGGTCATCGTCACCGCATTTTGGGGAACCGGCGGCACCGCGAAACTACTGGTATTTAGCCAGGTAATCCTGAGCATGCAGTTAAGCTTCGCGGTCTTTCCTCTGGTGATGTTCACCAGCGACCGACAGAAGATGGGTGAATTTACCAATGCTTCGTGGCTGAAGCTTCTCGCCTGGTTCACCGCGATCCTGATCGCGATCCTGAACATCTGGCTGCTTGCGCTGGCCTTCCGCGGCGCCTAGTGTCGCGCCTTCGCGAGCCTCCCGTCTCGGCCGTCGCCTGGTAGATTGTGGCAGAATTGGCCCGGTCCGTCAGAGGGAGGAGCGAGCTTGCGATCCACAAAGATTTTCCTATGTGCTCTTGTTAGCGCTAGTGCCCTGGCGCTGAGCATTTCTTCGCGGTCTCCGGCTCGGAACCAACGCATCGTGATTGCCGCCAGCACGGTGCTCGACGGCAAGGGCGGTGTGCTGCGCGACACTCGCATCGTGATCGAAGGCCCAAAGATTGTCGCCATCGATCCAAAAGCTGGGCCGGTGGACTACGATCTGCGGGGCCTAACGGTATTGCCGGGTTGGATTGACGCCCACGTGCACATCACCTGGAGCTTCGGTCGGGACGGAAAAAATGCGGGCCAGGGAGGGACAACCCAGGAGGCCGCGTACGCCTCAGCCTCAAATGCGTGGCTGACATTAATGGCGGGATTTACCACCGTCCAAAGCGTCGGTTCGCCCGGTGACGTTCCCTTACGCGATGCCATCGCAAAGGGCTTGCTCCCCGGCCCGCGCATTCTCACGGCCATCGAGCCGCTCACAGGGCGAGGCGTGCAGACCGGGACACCGGATGAAATCCGCGCCTTCGTGCGGAAACAAAGGGAAGCAGGCGCGGACCTGATCAAAATCTACGCGTCCGGGGGCATGACCCGGGGAACGATGACTATGTCTGAGGAGCAATTGAACGCGGCGTGCGATGAGTCCAGGAAGCAGGGCCTACGCACGCTGGTGCATGCTTTCAGAGATGCGGTCCGTGCCGCAACTCTTGCCGGATGCACGGAAATCGAGCACGGTCTGGGCGCGTCGGATGAGGATCTGAAATTGGTCGCCGAACGCGGAACGTACCTTGATCCGCAAGCTGGATTGCTGCTCGCAGCCTATCTCGAAAACAAAGAGAGATATCTCGCTGCACCCTACTACACGGAAGAGGGCTTTGCGGCGATGAAAGGACTTATCTCGGCGCATCAGGAATTCATTAGACGGGCGGTGCGTATTCCGGGGTTGAAAATTGTTTACGGCACGGACGCCGTGGCTGGAGCGCACGGTCGCAACGCGGAGGATTTTATCAACCGCGTACGTGACTGTGGTATAGACCCCATGGCAGCCATGGTCTCGGCCAACTCTTTGGCAGCAGAAGCGCTGGGAATGGCCGATCAGATCGGCGCGATCGCGCCCGGTCTGCAGGCGGACATCATCGCGCTCGACGGCGATCCCCTGAAAGACATTACAGCCGTTCGCCGTGTTCTATTTGTAATGAAGGGCGGCATGGTTTACACGAACGCCGCGCGGCGACAGCCGCACTAGATTCCCAGAAAATTCGCTACCAACTTTTTCCCCTCGTCCGTCAGCACACTCTCGGGATGGAACTGCACACCCTCCACGGGAAACTTCCGATGCCTCAAACCCATGATCGTGCGTGACCCATCACGCTCTGTGGTGTAGGCGCTCACCTCCAGATCGGCAGGCAGGTTTCTTTCTTCGACGATCAGGGAGTGATAGCGAGTTGCCGTCATGGGAGACGTCAGGCCACCGAAGATTGTCTTGCCGTCGTGCTGTACCTGACTGGTCTTGCCATGCATCAGGTGAGGCGCACGGATGACATGGCCTCCGAACGCTGCACCAATCGCCTGATGTCCCAGGCAAACGCCCAGAAGCGGCACTTTGCCGGCGAAATGACGGATCAGCGGTATCGTGATTCCCGCTTCCTGCGGCGTGCACGGGCCGGGCGAGAGCACAATCCGCTCCGGACGCATTGCCTCCACTTCCGCCGGCGTTACCTGATCGTTGCGTCGCACCTCGACCTCGGCCCCCAGTTCACCCAGATATTGCACCAGGTTGTAGGTGAATGAATCGTAGTTGTCGAGAACGAAGACCATAAGCCGGAACGCCACGCCTCTAGCTTATACCAGAGTTCCTGGGGACCCTCCGGGGCCGGCTTCGCCAGCTTGTCGCCACCATATTGGCCGGTATTTCGAATCCCAACCTGCCGAAATACTGGCTTGACACGAACGACTCGAGACGCCATGCTATTGCAGTTTTTAGGAAGAGCTCATGCCCGAGTCTGAACCCGAAAAGCGTGCTACACGCCGTTTTGCACTGCGGCTGCCCGTAGCCGTCACCTATTCAGACAACGGATCGCAAGAAAAAACCGCCCAGACTCGAGACGTGAGCGCACGCGGTATTTGCTTTTATGTGGATTCCGCCATCGCTCCGGGGTCAATCATTGAATTCACCCTGACCCTCCCGCCTGAAATTACTCTGACCGAAAGCATCCGCGTCCGCTGCAAAGGGAAAGTCGTACGCGTCGATGATGGGGACGGCAAAGTGGCTGTGGCCGCGGTGATCGACGAATACGAATTCCTGGCCGAACCCTAGTCGGGCGTCGGACTTCCGACCTCGGCAAATCCTGCATCGAATCCCAAGAAAAGCTTGCTACAGAAAAGCTGCCTTAGAGGCTGAAGGCCCGAAGGCCGGAGCTGAGGTCTGACGTCTGAGGTCCGACGCCCGGGGTCCGACGCCCGAGGTCCGACCTTGGTTACTTCTCCCAACCCAGCCTCAGTGGTATCGTTGCACTAATAACCTCTTGTCCCGGAAGTGAAGTCTTTGCCCCGTATCGGCCGCCAACTTGCTCGGTTTTGTCTACTGGCGGCCACGCTGGGCGCCAGCTTTGGCCTGGCGCAGACACCCGATGATCTGCCTGTCCGCAAAGGTCCCGCAGCAGTCCTGCGTTCAGTGAAGATGATCTCCGACGTGGACGGTCCTGCGCTCGAGATCATCTCGAGCCAACCTCCTGATTCCAGCATCGAATTCCTCGACACCCCGCCCCGACTGGTCATTGACCTTCCCAATACCAAGGTCTTATTGCCGCGCAAACGGCTTGAGGTCAGAAGCGAGCAGGTACGCACCGTGCGTATCAATCAATTTCAGCAGACGCCACCGGTTACTCGAGTGGTCGTTGATCTGGTTCAACCTGTGGGTTACAGCAGCGACAGCCAGGGCGAACGCCTGCTGGTGCGCATGCACCCCATGGCCGACGCCAGGCGGAACATCGAAACCCCGTCCGTACCCGCTCTCACCAAGGGCTCTGAGCCGGCCTTCGTACCGGTTGCTCCGGGGAATTCCGGCGTAGTCATCGAAGCGGCAGGCCGCCTGTCGGCTGATTCCGCCCTGACGGCGGGCTCGGAAACTACGATCCTGCGCCTGGCCCGAGGCGGCGAAGTGCGCGTATGTCCCAAGACAACGCTTTCCGTGACTCCGTCGGAAAATGGCCGCGACCTAATGCTAGGTATGAGCACCGGGGCGCTCGAAGCGCACTACACGCTGAACTCCTCAGCCGATTCCGTGGTCACGCCGGACTTCCGCATGTTGCTTTCGGGTCCCGGTGAAGTGAACTACGCGATAAGCGCCAATACCCGGGGAGATACCTGCGTCCGCGCCTTACCGGGAAATACGGCTTCGGTGATCGTCTCGGAGCTGATGGGCACTGGCACCTACCAGGTAAAAGCGAACGACCAGGTTTTCTTCCGGGCGGGACGGCTGGACCAGATGGAGACTACGGTGCCCGACGACTGCGGTTGTCCGCCGCCACAAATCCCGGCGATGCGCGCCGCAGTGCCTGCGCCCACGGTTTCGGAGAAAGACCTGCCCCCAGCGGTACATCTGGCACAGCCTGGAGAGGAGGCAAGACCGGCGCCGCCTGCTGAGTCAGCCGCCAGAATGGCCCGGCAAGAGGAACCTCAGTCACAAGTCACGCTGACCATTGCTCCTCCCGAGGTGGCCGAGTTACCAGCCCCTTCGCCCAGCGCCGCTCATGTGCAGGTGGACGCCCCGTTCGTCTTCCGGGCCACTGACTCACCGCCGGTACCAGCCGTGCCTGTGCCGGAGCTGCAATCGCAGATTTTGCCCTTGTCGCGCGCTTCCACTCCCGCACCGTTGCTCACCACGGCTGAACCGCCGCCCAATCCCCAGCCAAGCAAGGGTGTCATGGGCAAGGTCAAGGGTTTCTTCGCTTCCATTTTCAAGTAAGGGCGTGAGACTTCAGATCTCGGATGTCAGCGCTTTTTGATGAAGCATGGGCGTCCTCGCCCGTGCTTATCTCGAACGGCAGGCACATATTCGCTGCATCGAACCCGCCCAAGCTTCAAGTCCGAGGTCCAACCCCAGCGTAGGTATCCTTTTTCTGATGGGCCGCGTCTCACTAGGAAATTCCCGATAGCCAGAAGGGAGCGACCATGACGGCAGGCACACCATCGTCGGTTATCCCGGGCCTTCTAAGCGACAACATCGCGCTTTACCGCACTCGGCCGGAAAACTTTCTAGCCTCATTGCTCATCCACGCGATGGCGGTAGCGTTCGTCCTCTGGCTCGCTGTTTGGCTTCCCGATCGCCCCACTGACAACGGCCTCAAAGTGGGTCACGCCTTAAGCGTTGGGCCCATTTCACTTTGGCCGCAAGACGCAGCCGGACACGGAGGGGGTGGCACTCGCGATCCGGTGCCGGCCTCGAGAGGAGCCTTGCCCACCATGACTCTCGAGGACCAGCTCACTCCCCCCGAAGCTGTACCTTTGAACCCCGACCCGAAGCTACCCGAGCCTCCCAGCGTGATGGCTTTGTCGACCGTCAAACTTCCCCAACTGGCACAGCTCGGTGACCCGCTCACTGCGGTACAGGGACCGCCCACGAACGGCCCCGGCGGCGGCGGTGGAATCGGCAGCGGGTGCTGCGGAGGCGTGGGTCCGCGCGGAGGGCCAGGTTTTGGGCCTTACGACTCAGGCAACGTGTACCGTCCGGGCATTGGCGGTGTGACCCAGCCGCGCCCCATCTACGATCCCGATCCTGACTACTCCGACGCCGCCCGTAAAGCCAGGTATCAGGGATCGGTCTTGCTGTGGCTGGTGATAGGCCCAGAGGGACTACCGCACAACATTCGCGTGCAGCGCTCACTGGGGATGGGCCTGGACGAGAAAGCGATTGCGGCCGTTAGCAGGTGGCGATTTCAACCCGCAACTTTCAACGGCCAGCCCGTCGCGGTAGAAATCAACGTGGAAGTAAGCTTCCGGCTCTACTAACACGGACCTCGGGCATCGGACCTCAGACCTCGGCACATTTTATTAGTGGAGGATGGGGGTCCCGTCCATGCTTGGCGTAAGATGGCCCGGAACCTGGGTCTAAGACCGAATCGAGTCGGATCCGATGTCCGCCGCCCGACGCCCGCTCTTAGCGGCGCATGGCCTTGGTCAGGGGAGCCACTTTCTCTTTAACCTGGTCCGCGATTTCGGCGCCGCGTTCCATGGCTTCTTCGGCAAACTCTTTGGCGTCGTCCGTCCACTCGTCGACCGTTTCCCGGGCGCTGTCAAATTTCCGCCGCAGGTCTTTTCTCATCTGCTTGCCCGGTTTGGGGGCGAGCAACATGCCAAGCAGGGTGCCGGCGCCCAATCCGATCAACAGGAAGGTCACAGCAGTTCCCGCGGCGCTGCCGCGATCTGAGGCTTCGTAGTTTCCAGTGCGCATAAAAATTCCTTTCAAACGCGATTTCGTTTTGCAGTTCCGTTTGTTCTGATTCTAGCCGTCCGCTCCGGGTTGGCGGGCTTCTTTCTGCGTTTTCTCGGTGACAATTTGGGTGCTGTTCCCAAATCAGCTCAAGCCCGTGTAAAATAAAGAGTTGGAACCTCGTATCCGGCGGAAAATGTGGCCTGCCCGCCTTCCGCCGACGTAATCGCAAAAGCTTAAGGAGAAATACCCAGCAATGGCTATCCCCGCCACCCAGCTTCGCCCCGGCATGATCATCAAGCACAACAATGATCTGCACTCCGTTTTCAGCGTCGAGCACCGTACTCCCGGCAACTTGCGCGCCTTCATCCAGGCCAAACTGCGCAACCTGCGGACCGGCGCCATGTTCGAACACCGCTTCCGCTCGCCTGATCCCATCGAAAAAATCACCGTGGACGAGGTTGAGATGGAGTTTCTCTATGCCGACGGAGACAGTTACTACTTCATGGACACAACCAATTTCGAGCAGACCCATCTCACGCGAGAGATTCTCGGCGACGCGGTCAACTACCTGATTTCAAATTTGACCATCAAAGTGGAATTCTTCGATGGCAAAGCAGTGGGAATCGAATTGCCTCAAACCGTGGAGCTGACGGTGGTCGAGACCGAGCCGGGATTGAAGAGCGCAACCGCCTCAAGCGTCACCAAGCCGGCCAAAACCGAGACCGGACTGGTCGTGCACGTTCCGCCCTTCATCAACGAAGGCGAGAAAATCCGTGTGGACACGGCGGAAGGCGCCTATTTGTCGCGGGCGTAGTGTCATCCTAAGCGGAGCAGAAAGTTCGCTTCGCGAACTTTCCGCGGAGTCGAAGGACCCCCAGAGTTAGAATGCTGCCGGCGAAGTGGGTTTTTTTTCCCGTGCTGCTAGCGCCAAGAGCCTGAGATTAAAGCACCGCTTAAGCTCATTAGGGATCTTTCGACTGCGCTCAAGGTGACAGGTGGTTGGAGTTTTAGAGATGACTTCTGCCGAGAAAACGACGGAAGCGCGCCGCTTCGTGGTCCGCGGGCGGGTGCAGGGCGTCGGCTTTCGCTGGTTCGTCGAACGCGAAGCGCACGTGCTCGGTATAGCGGGTTGGGTTCGCAATAACGCCGACGGCAGCGTGGAAGTTCTGGCCATGGGATCGCGCGATCAGTTGCTCGGACTGAGATCGCGCCTGCGCGCTGGACCCCGGGCGGCCCGCGTGGATGATGTCGAGGAAGTCGAAACCAAGCCTATCGCCGGCCTGACAACTTTTCGTATCGAAGGAGCCTGGTAAAATGTCGAAACCCGCGCCCCAGCAGCGGCTGAACTGCGAGCCGCTGAAAAAACTAATCCGCGAAGTTCCGGATTTCCCTAAGAAGGGCATTCTTTTTTACGACATCACCACGCTACTTAAGGACAAGCTGGGCCTCGCCATGCTGATCGACGCCCTCTCCGAACACTATCTGACTGCTGGCATCGATCTAGTGCTGGGCATGGAAGCGCGCGGCTTTATCTTTGGCCCGGCAGTCGCCTATCGTCTGAATGCCGGCTTTGTCCCACTGCGCAAGCCCGGCAAGCTGCCTGCCGCCACCGCGAAATTTGACTATGCCCTGGAGTACGGCACCAATACTTTAGAGATCCACAAAGACGCCATCCAGAAAGGCCAGCGCGTGCTGATTGTTGACGACCTGCTGGCCACGGGCGGCACCGCCGAGGCCACCGCTCGGCTGGCCCATTCCCTGGGCGCGGAAATTGCCGGACTCGGGTTCGTAGTCGAACTCGACTTCCTCAAAGGCCGGGACAAGCTCGAGGGATACGACGTATTCTCGCTGCTGCACTATAGCGAATAGAGGAGCTTGGGGATTCAGCTATTCCGGTTTCGTGCCGAGGGATGGTTCGACTCGCTGAGTATCAGTACGCCTGCCTTCGGCAAATAACTCTTCCTGCGGAACCAGTCTTCCATTGCTGCTTTCAATTCCTTAACAGGAACATGAGTTCCGATTTCCATGACTCCATCGCCCACGGGGAGGGTGTTATCAAACACGCTGGCATTGGTGAAATTGCGCATGGAAAAACTGTCCAGCCACTTCATCGGGCAAGGCACGCGCCGGCCATTCTGTTCGTACTCCACGCGAATCCGGCGGGCAAACATCCGAACCAATTTAACCACAGTTTTTGAAATCACCCCGATCCACGTAGGGGCAGACCGCTAGTCGGTCAGACCACCGGCTGTTGAAAAGTGTCCCCTTGAAACCACAATAGAAATGTCCCCATTTAAAGTCGCTCCTGCAAGGAGGGACTCCGATTGGGGCGATGCGAGATGAGCAGTAAGGAGCTGAGTAGGGCGGAAGTGATGGGACGAGTGAAGTCGGGCAGCCT
>Ga0210384_10001009_pt1 | contig 40261 bp, 30 predicted proteins | sample IncBWH2MmetaG_FD_160574 | JGI IMG/M metagenome (GOLD analysis project Ga0210384, IMG submission 160574) | Forest soil microbial communities from Barre Woods Harvard Forest LTER site, Petersham, Massachusetts, United States - Inc-BW-H-2-M | ecosystem: Environmental > Terrestrial > Soil >...
GCGTGGAAGCGGCCTGCAGTTGATCGGTCTCGGGGGCGATCCACTCGGCGAAACTCCGATCGCCTGGCCGCCCCATGCCCCCCACCACGATCACGTGCTCCAGGAAGCGAAGCTCGTCTCGAATGGGCTCGATGGTGGGTAGCAAGTCACGGTGGAGGATGAGCACGCGCACCCGGGCGTCGGTCAGGGTGTACGCCTGCTCACGCGGCTTGAGCAGCGTGTTAAGCCCTACCGCTACCCCACCCATCTTCATGATGCCGAAGAAGCTCGTCACCCACTCCGCGGAGTCGAGGCACAGCAAGCCCACGGTCTCTCCGAAGCGCACCCCGAGCCGCACAAGCGCATTGCCCACACGATTGACCTCCGCGGATACTTCGGCAAAGGTGAGGGTCCGCGAGGGAGTGAGGAGCGCTATCTTCCCCGCGCGCAGGGCTAAGTTGTGCTCAAGGATGTGAACCGCGTTGTAATAGGGGGGCAGGTCGGCGGCGCGTAGGGGTCCGGGCGTCACCATACAGGTGGAGTGTTGACGTGCAGGGTCAGGGCCGGCCCGGAGCCGACGTTCTTCCAGCCGTGGGGCTCGCTGCTCTTGTGCCAGATCGAGTCGCCCTTGCCGAGCAGGTACTCGACATCCGCCACTCGGTAGCGGATTCGGCCGCCAATCACAAACACGAACTCTTCGCCGGGGTGCGAGAAGCCGGGGGAACGGCCCTGCCCCGGTGGCGTGCGGTATAGGGTCGCCTGGAGCGCGCTGCGGGCTACGCTTATGAGCGACTCGCCGGTGGCACTGGTGTTCCCCACGCGGAGTGGTGTCCCCTGGCCGGTTGCCGTCACGATCGCGTTCAAGGACTCGTTCTGCTCGAAGAAGTGGACCATCTCAACGCCCAGGAAGTGGGCCACGTTGCGGAGGTTGTCCACCGAGATGCTCGTCTGGCCGCGTTCTAGCTTGCTCAGGAAGGAAGTGGTGAGACCCGTGCCGCCCGCCAGGGCCTCCAGGGTGAGGCGCCTTTCGAGCCGCAGGGCGGCGATTCGCTCCCCGACCTGCTTGCCAATTGCTTTGACCGAATCCCGCCGCTGCGCGCCGAGCGCGCGGGTTCCTCGAGGCGTCGCCGTGATCCTGCGCATGCTATTTCGTAGCGGCTCCGGCGGGCCCCGGAATGGGCGGGGCCACCGGCTCTGCTCCTTCATTCTTGGGCCGTAGGAAACCGTAGCCGACGGCGAGCACGGCAATCCATGGCCCGGCCGCCAACAGCGTGGAGCGCAGCCCCGGGACCCACCAGGTCGTGACGAGGATTGCCCCGACGAGCAACACGCCGACGACCGAGCCGGCTCTTCCGACGGGACTGCGGAAAGGCAAGGGCGCGCGATCCACGCGCTCCCAGGCTCGTCGGAACGCGAGGTGAACTACGAAGATCATGATCCAGACCAGCAGAGCCCCGAAAAGGGCTACGCCCAGGAACCAGACGTAAGCCGAGTCCCGCCAAAGCCAACGCACGAGCACGGCCAGGGCGAGGCCCAGGCTCGAGGTGACGAGCGCGTTCACCGGCGTCCCCCTGTCGTTGACACGGCCCACCGACTCAGGCACGAACCCCGCGCGGGCCAGGGAGAAAAGCGTCCGGGCCACAAGGTATAGATTCGCGTTGGCAGCTGAGAGCGCTGCGGTCAGAACCACAAAGTTCATGAGCCCGGCCGCCCCCAGTATCCCTGTCCTGCCGAGGACGGTCACGAATGGGCTCTCGCCGGCTCCAGCATCCTTCCAGGGCATGATCCCGACCAGCACCACTACCGTCGTGATGTAGATCGCGGACAGGCCGAGAATCATGCGGATCATGGCTCGGGGGATCGTGCGCTCGGGATTCACCGCCTCGCCCGAGGTGACCGCTACTACCTCGACTCCGATGAACGAGTAAATGACGAAGGAACAGGCCAGCCAGACCCCGGTTAGACCCATCGGGAAGAAGCCGCCATCCGCGGTGAAATGCCTAAAGCCGATCGCAGGCTTGCCGGTCCAACCGAGGAGGAGGCCGAGGCCGAGCATGATGAAGACGACGACGGCCACTACCTTGATCATTACGAACCAGTACTCGAGCTCACCGTAGACCCCCACCGCGCGCGCGTTAAGCCACACGAGCAAGAGCGAGAACCCGACAACCCAGACCGCTCCCGGAACACGGGGAAACCAGTACTGCATGTAAATGGAGACGGCCACCATGTGCCCGCCAGTGGACACCACCTGCATCATCCAGTAGCTGAGGCGTACGGCATAACCGGCGAAGGGTGACAAGTACATCTCGGCGTAAACCCCGAAAGAGCCGGCCGTGGGGTGGGCGACACACATCTCGGTCAGCGCGAACCCCAGCAGCAGGGCGATCACGGCCGCAAGCACGTAGGAAATGATCACGCCCGGGCCGGCCCTGGCAACGGAGAGGCCGCTGCCCAGGAATAGCCCGGTGCCGATGGCCCCCCCGACGGCTAGCATCGCCTGCTGTCGCACCCCAAGCTGACGGGCCAATCCCTGCTCTCTCTGGACGCTCGGGTGGTTCCGGAGATCGGAGGATGCGGCTCTGCTGGGGTCGGAGAGATCAACGGACATCGCGGCCTTGGTTCAGAATGATGACGTTACCGCTTGCGCAGTCACCGGCCGGAGAGGCAAGAAACGCCACCCAAGCCGCGACTTCATCGGGCTCGAGGGGCCGGCCCCGCGGCATGGCGGCCAGCGCCTTCTCCAGCACTTCCGGACCCACCACATTGAAAAGGTCGGTCCGGGTCATGGCCGGGGCAATCGAGTTCACGGCGATCCCCTCGCGCGCATAGCGCCGCGTCAAGTGCTTTGTCAGTGTGTCGAGGGCGGCCTTGCTCGCTCGGTAGTGGGCGGGGTCGAACACCTCGAAGTTGTAGGCTCCGTTCGAGGAGATGTTGATGATCTTCTTGATCCCTGGCCGCTTCAGCATGACCGGGATTGCGTGCTGACAGCAGTAAAAGGCGCTGTCGAAGTTGATGGCCATCTGCCTGCGCAGCTCATCTGGCGAGATGTCGACGAACTCTGTGCAAATGCAGGTGCCCGCGTTGTTTACGAGCACGTCCAGACCATGGTGCTGCTGCTCGACCCATGCGAAGAGTTCCGCGACCTTCGCCGCGTCCGTGAGATCGGCGAGGTAGACCGTGTAGCCCAGCAGCCCCGAACCCACGAGGTGCGCACGGGACTGGGACAGTCGGTCTTCGTCCAAGTCGACGCCGATCACAGCCCCACCCTGGGCGAGAAGGGCTCGGCAGATCGCGAGGCCGATACCACCCGCGGCCCCCGTTACCAGGGCAACTCGCTCCGTCATAGCGGACGACCTCAGGTCACCAAGGACGTGAACGGCGCGGTCATGTCGTAGTCCTTCGTCTCCACGATGCGAACTACCTCCGCCATCAGGCGGTCCAGCTCTTCAAAAGTGTTGTAGAAATGGGGCGAGATGCGTATCCCGGACCCCACTCGGTAGTCCACCAAAAAGTCGAGCGCCTTGAGTGTACGAGCCACGTATTTCGCGTCGGGCACCGTAAGGGCCACCGTGCCCGCCAACCGCTCCGGATGGCGGGACGCCGTGGAGCTGAAGCCGTTCCGGTCGATCAAGTTGAAGAGATGAGCCGTCATCTTCTTTGACTTCGCGCGGATACGCTCGACCCCCACCTCCCGTACTATGTCGAGGCCGGCAATGGCCGCGTAGTAGGCCGGGATCGACGGGGTGCCGTTCATCATCCGGAGCGCGTCGGCCCTCGGCGTCATGGGTCCGGTGTCGAAGGCGAAGGGATCACGATGACCCACCCAGCCCGTGAACCGCGGGGTCAGAGCCGCCATGAGATCCGGCCGTGTGTAAAGGAACGCGTTGCCAGGACCGCCGCACAGCCACTTGAGACAGCCTCCGACCGCGAAGTCCACGTTCAGCGCGGTCACGTCGACCGGGATGATGCCGGCCGACTGGTAAGTATCGAGAACGACTCTCGCTCCTACCGCGTGCGCTCGCTTAACGATCGGCAACACGTCCATGATGTAGGAGCTCCGGAAGAGCACGTGGGAGAGCGCGACCAAGAGCGTAGACTCATCGATTGCCCGCAGCAGGCGCTCCAAGGAAGTCGTGAGATCGGGCTCGCAGGGCACGAGTGCGACCTCGAAGCCCAAGGCCTCGTGGGCACGGTACAGGTAAATGAGGGAAGGGAAGTCCATCTCTAAGCACACGATCTTCCGGCGAGGGCCTTCCGGCCGTAAGCAGGAGAGCACCACGGTCTCGGCCGTGGTCACGTTCTCGTGCATGCTGACGGACCCCTGCGCAGCTCCGATGATTCCGGCCACCTTGTTGCCGACCTGCCCGGCCAGCTCCCACCACGTCTCTTCCCAGGCGCGGATGCCGCGGGTTGCCCACGTCTCGGCGTACTTGGCAAGGCCGTCGGCCGCGCCCCGGGGCATGGCACCCAGGGAGTTGCTGATCATGTAGACCGATCGCTCCAGGATCGGGAACTCCGCTCGCCATCGCTCCAGGTCTTCCACCGCCGGTTCCCTTCCTTCGTCCACCACCTTAACGCTCCTGGATCGTCGGCCTGAGGATGACCGTGTTGACCGATACTCGATCGGGCAGTCCGAGAACTGAGAGTGTGGCCGCGGCCACGTCCTCGGAGGTGAGCATGGCTTCGAGCGGCATAGGGGGCGGCAGGGCTTTTGGATTGTTCGGGTCGAAGTAAGTCGTGAGGGTTACGCCGGGATAGATCGCCGTGACTTTGACGTTGTAGGACTGGACCTCGTTGCGCAAGGCCTCCGCTAGTGCGCGCAGAGCGAACTTGGTGGCGGAGTAGATCGATGCCCCGGGGGAGTACTTGATGCCCGCCACCGAGTCCATCATCACCACGTGCCCCCGGCGGCGCGCGATCATCCCCGGAAGCGCAAACCGCGTGCAGTAGTAGGTGCCGAGAAAGTTGACCCTGACCATCAGCTCCACGTCCTCGAGCCGGGTCTCCGCGATCTTCCCGCCGATTGCCAAGCCAGCGTTGTTGACGAGGACGTCGATGGCGCCGAAGGCACGCTCGGCCTCGGCGATCAGCCGCTCACAGTACCCGCTATCTCCGACATCGCCGGAGACAGCCAAGACCTCCCGTCCGCCGGGGTCTAGCTCGTGGGCGAGCCTTTGCAGGGCCTCTGCACCGCGAGCCGAGAGGACGAGCCGCATCCCTGCCCCGCGGCAGGCCCGCGCGAGCGCCTCCCCGATCCCACGGCTCGCGCCGGTGATGAGCGCGACCTGACCTTGGAGGTCACTCACGGCTTGACCGTCTCCGGGCTGGGAGTAACCGTAGGGGCTGGTCTATGCCCCAGCAGCACGGGCAGCGAAGCAACGACCACAACGGCTGCGAGCACGAACGCCCCCCTGTAGCCGATGGGCTGGACTAGGGCGCCGGTCGCGAAGTTGCCGCAACTGATGCCGAGGTCGATGGCGGTTCCGAAGATGCCGTATGCGAGGCCCCGGTCCTGCGGACGCGTCAGATCGGCCAGAAGGGCCATCAGCACCGTGTAGATGGCGCCGTGACCGATTCCGTAGGACGCGCCCGCCGTCACCAGGAACGACAGGCTCGCCGAGTAGCTGAGGAGCGCGAACGTCGCCGCGATCACGAGCATTAAGACGGCCGCCGTTGGCTTGCGGCCCCAGATGTCCGACAGCTTCCCCATGGCGGGACGACTCCCGAAAGACAGCACCGAGAAGATCGTGAAGAAGACTCCCGGATTGGCGACCCCCGACGCCCGGGCGTAGAGGGGCAGGAATGTCTGGACGGCGCCGTAACCGAAGCTCACGGCGAGGGTTACGAGCAGGGGACGGCCCAGCCTTCGGGCAAGGGTTGCCGAGTCTCCCCACGTGAGCCCTGAGCCGCCTCGCGACGGCGGGGCGTCTATCACCAAGCCGCAGACGAGAACCGCGGACGCGAGGGCCGCCGCCGCGCCGAGGAACGCCTTGCCGCCGCCAATGTTCAGAAGATAGGCTCCCAGGGCGGGGCCGAACGTGAAGCCCAAGCCGTTCAGGATCCCGAAGATGCCCATCCCGGCTCCTACACGGCCAGGCGGGACGATCTCGGACGCCATGGCCGCAGTCGCCGTGGTGGCCATCGCCCAGCCCACGCCCTGGACGATCCGTAGGGCCAACACCACACCCGTGGTCGGAAACAGGTAGAAGGGACACGGCAGCAGCATGAGGATCGCGCCCACCACGAGGATGGCCTTGCGGCCGCGGCGGTCGGCCTCTCGTCCGACGAACGGCCGCACCATCATGCTCGTGAGGAAGTACGCACCGAGGGTTGCACCCAGGCGCTGCGGCTCCCAGCCCTGACCCTTGAGGTAGAGGGGCAGGCCGGTGACGAGCATGAGGGACAGCCCGAGGGCCAGCATCCCGTACGCGCTCAGAACGACGAAGTTCTTCGTGAAGATGCGGCCGGCGGGCTCGTTCATGCCGTCCTGGCCTCTACCCTGGCCGACGCGCTAAGCCAGCGTGAGCAGAGCGTGCGTCCCCCGCGTCAGATCCTTCACGGGTCGGCCTTCCGGACACGCCTGGACGCAGGCCTGGCTCGGGCAGTCGAGGCAGACGCGGGCCTGCTGGGCCGGGGGCAACGCACCGTACTCAAGCATGGCCTGCTTCTGCAGGCCGAAGTGCTCGTAGTACATCCGGTGCCGCAGCACGTCCGGGATCGCGACCTCGGCCGGACAGGCGTCAACGCAGGGGGCCGGGCATGGCACCGGACAGCCTTGGCCGCGGGCCGCGTGATGGTAGGCCGTAGCGACCACTTTGTCCGTCGCCGTGAAACGGCTGGTCGCGGCCTTCACCGCCGCGGCCACCGTCTCCGGCCCCGTCATCGTGTACTGCACGACGTGCACGTTCGGGTTACTGAGGACCCAACGCGTGGCCGCGATTCGGGCGTCGAGGTACTTGCTGCGGGCCTTGATGTCGTTCGGGTCGATGCCGTCCGGTCCCACGCCCTTGGCGGCGCCCGCCGCCACCGCTCCGATCATGATCTTCATGGTCGAGACAGCGATTTGCTTGCGGCCTGACTCCTCGAGGAGTCGCGGGATCGCTGGCCATCCGCGCGAGCCGTACAGGTCCCCGTCGGTCGTCGGGTTGTAGGCGAGCAGCATCAAGTCATAGCGGTTCGACTGCACGATACGCGCAACAATATCGGAGAGCTTGGGGTCGTGGGTCGAGGCACCGAGGAAGCGCACCTTGCCGTCGCTCTTCAGGCGCTCGTAGGCGGCGAGCCATTTCGGGTTGTCCAGCGCATCGGGATTCTGCACGTTGTGGATCAGCATGCAGTCGATGTAGTCCGTCCCAAGGCGTTCCAGGCACTGGTTGACGCGGACCACGATCTCGTCGGTGCTGGCGGTCAGCTCCCTCTGAAGACCGTCCTGGAATTTGGCGGAAATGAAGATGGTCTTCCGCTCGCGCCCCTTGAGGGCCTGACCCACCATTCGGTTGTGCTCGAGGTTCAAGTACTTCTCGGCGGTGTCGAAGTAGTTGATCCCAGCGTCAGCGGCGGCGACCAGATCGCTCGCCTTGAGGCTGAGCCCCGCCGCCACGGGCGAGACGCTCATACCCGTGCGGCCAAGGGTCACGTAGTGCTCTCTTCCGATGCGTGGCGGGGTCTCCGGCTCACCGCTCGCCACGCGTGAGGGCCGGGCCACGATTCCCGCGGTCAGCGCGGACAGGGCCCCGGTCAAGAATCGGCGGCGATCGTTCACTTGGGCAGGCATGAGATCGCTCCCTTCCTCGGCGCGATGTACTGCTCGCAGAGCGCCGTCTGGTAGCTTCGCGGTTCGTAGCGAGCTCCTCGCACGAACACCGACACTACCCGAGACGTGACCTGAAGGGGGTCGCCACGGCTAAGGAATAGAGTGGCTTCTTTGCCCACTTCGAGGCTGCCCAGCCGGTCATCCACCCCGAAGATCTGGGCGGCGGAGAGTGTCAGGGCTTTCAACGCCTCATCGTAAGGCAGACCATAGCCCACGGCAAGACCGACATTTGCGACGAGCTGCCGCGAGAGAGTGGTCTCGTTCGATCCGAAGGCCACTCGAACCCCGGCGCGCTGCAGCACGGCCGCGGCGTCGTAACTGGCTCCCGCCGTCTCGGGAGTATCAGGCTGCTGGTCGATCCAGAGGATGACCGGGACGGACCGCTTGGCCAGCTCACCGGCCAGGCGGGGGGCATCGCTGCCGCCCACAAGAACGAGCTTGAGGCCAAACTCGTCGGCGAAGCGGAGGGCGGTGAGGATATCATCCCGGCGATGAGCCCGTACGAGCACGCGCACCCGCCCGGCCAGCGCGGCGGCCACGGGTTCGAGGCGAGCGTCGACCGGCACCTTGGCGTCCGCCGCCCGTTTGGCCGCGTACTCCCGGCCCTGCATGAGCGTTTGCCGGAGGAGCGCCGCAATCCCCATCCGCGTCTGAGGCGCCTTGCCGCGCTCCCCGAACGCACGCTTGGGCGGTTCCCCGAGGTTTACGAGCAGGCCGGCCACTTCTTGCAAGCCCGCCTCTTCGACGGTGCCCCCCGCGGTGCGCATGAGCGCGGCCTGGCCCGCGATGACCGCCCCTGGCCCCGGGGCCGAGAGGACCGCGAGGATCCCAGCCGCCCTCACGACTGGAAGCAGCTCCGAGTCGAGGAAGTAGCTGTCGCTGGCCCGGAGCTGGGGGGTGATGGGGTCGGCCGTTTCCTGGCTGTCGTTTGAGGCGGGTACGTTCGCAATCTCGGTCAAACCGAGACCGCTAAAGGCGTCGAAGAAGCCTGGGCACGCCGTCAGGCCACTGCCGTCTACTACCTCCGCTCCGCTGGGCACGGCCACCGAGGTGCCCACTGCCGCGATGCGCTCCCCCCTCAAGATGATGGTTCCATGGGAGATCCGAGCGCCGGAGACGGTCAGGATCTCGACGTTGCGGATGGCGAGGTCGTGGCCGGCAACTCGAGGGCCCCCGACCTTCCCTCCGACGACTTGGCCGTAGAGCGCGCCCCCGGAGAGCAGCAAGCCTGCGGCAAGGCTACCCAGGAAGCGATCCTTCACTCGTATCGGGCAAGCCATGCTTGGTCCCTCTGGCGGTCGAAAACCAGCTCTCCGTCGATGTACGTTCTCTGGCAGAGTGTGAACGAGTCGAAGGGGTGCCGGTTAAAGACGGAGATGTCCGCATGCTTCCCCACTTCGAGGCTGCCGACCCACTTCTCGATGCCGATGAGGCGGGCGGGGTTCAAGGTGATGCTCTTGAGCGCGTCCTCTTCAGAGATGCCGCCGTATTTGATGAGCTTCGCGGCCTCCGTGCTCAAGCGCTGTGCGAAGAAGGGAAAGTCCGAGTGGAGGGTCATCAGGACGCCCATCGCGTTCATGAAGGCGGCGTTCTGGGGAATCTGGTCCCAATGTTCGATCTTGCGTCCAAAGGCGTCGGGGTAGACGGAGACCGCCACGCCCCGCCGCGCGAGCTCGTCGGCTATCTTGTAGGACTCCATCGCATGTTGGAAGGAGGTAATCTTGAAGCCGAATTCGTCGGCGATTCGCAGCAGAGTGAGGAACTCGTCCTTCCTGTAGCAGTGGATGTGGACGCGCATCCGTCCACGAAGGATCTCAGCCAGCGATTCGAGCTTTAGATCGCGAGCGGGGGCCGGGCCCCGCTTGTCCTCCGGCAGAGACTCCCAGCGATCCCACCGCTCACGGTACTCGCGCGCTTTCCCGAACGCATCACGGAGAAGGGCGAAAATGCCCATGCGGGTAGCGGGAAGCTGGCCCCTAGGGCCATAGGTTGCCTTTGGGTTCTCGCCCATGGCCATCTTCATCAGGCGGGGCGCGCCCGGGAACAGCATCTCGGCGAGCCCGCCACCAACCTTCAGCTTGAAGACCGCCCCTTCCCCACCGATCACGTTGGTGCTGCCCGGGAAGACCTGGATGGTGGTGACGCCTGCTGCAACCACGCGCCGGATGGCCGGGTCGTCCACGTTGAAGCCATCGATGACGCGCATCTGAGGAGTAATGGGATCAGTAGCCTCGTTCGTGTCATTGTTGGCGGCCACCGATGGCCAGCTCGACACCCCAAGATGGGAATGGGGATCGATGAGGCCCGGCAGCACGTAGAGGCCGGTGCCGTCTACCACGTCCGCGCCCGGGGGAACCGCGACCTCCCGGCCGAGGGCGATGATGCGGCCCTTGTCAAAGACAATCGATCCTCCCGGGATCGGCGGGCCCACAACCGGGAAGATCGTGGCGTTCCGGATGACGGTAGGACGGCCCTGGCCAGTGGCCGGGAGCGCCGCTGCCAGGGTCGCAAACGCGACGAACGCCATCAGGCGGTTGGCGGGCGTCACTGGTTCGAAGGGAAACGCGTCACTTGGTTTGCTGGAAGAGCACCATCTGGGGCCAGGCGGAAATGTGCTGGGCCACAATGAGCCACTTGCCGTCCATCTTCTTCAAGACATACGTACCACGCTCGTTTTGCTGCCGAACCGTGCTGCCCATCTGGACCTGCCGCGTAACCAGGAAGGTCACGTATGCGTTGTTGCCCTTGACATGAAGCTTGCGCTCGTGGGCCCGCCAAAGGAGGGTCTTCTGCACGGCGGCTCGGTCGGAAAGCCAGGTCTTGTAGTAGGTCCAGCCGTTGAGCCGAATGCCCTCGTCGGGGTCGATGACCGTCATTCTTGGATCGTTCCAGTAGAACTTCATGGCCCCGTCGATGTCGCCCGTGGCGAGGGCAAGGCGCACGTCCCGCAGTGTTTGGTTGATCTGGCCCTCATCGGTGCTGGTGTCAATCTGGGCCGTGGCCGGGCCCGCGGCGAAGCCGGCGAGGGCAATGGCAAGAAACATAATGGACGCGATCTTCATGGCTCCTCCTACTTGCCGTACGCGTAGTCCTCGGGGATCTCCGAGGTGTGATCGTGCCAGAGGAACCAGCGCCCATCCGGCTGTTTGAGGTAGACCCACGTGATGCGGCCATGCAGGCGGGAAGTCATGCTTCCCTCCACGCGGCGGATTTCCCGGTAGACGGTCACGATCTTCATGTCGCCCAGCTCCACTTCGGTCTTGTGGAACTGGTTCAGGTCCAGAAACTGGCGGATCTTGACCATCTGCTCGACTCGCTTCCGCCAAGCGCCCTTGCCCTCGTAGACCCAAGGCGACGCGGGATCGTAGACGGCGACGTCTTCCTCCATCTCCGAGAAATACTTCTCGAGATCGAAGCCGGAGGGCAGCACTTTGGCCGCGGTGGCCCCGGCCTTTGGTGCCGCCTTCCCCTCCTCCGCCTTGGCCCGCTCGGCCGGCTTGTTAGCCTGTGTGCTGGCCTGGGGCGTCCCCCTGGCGGGAGCGCCGGCCATCGCGAAAAAGGCCAGCCCGAAAGCCAGAACCGTCAATCGACGCATGAAATGGGCTCCTTTCGTCTCAGAATGAGAACCGCGCACCCAGTTGTGCCTGGAAGGGGTTCATGGCCTGGACCGGCTTTTGGAACAATGGGCTGGTTACCGTTCCGATGTAGTTGTTGTAGTTCGTGGTGTTGAACAGGTTGAAGGCCTCGGCGATGACCTGGATCGTGTAGCGGCGCCCGAACTTCACGTTCTTGCTGACGCGCAGGTCGGCGTCGAAGTACCGGTCGCCGCGGAGGGAGTCGTACGTCACCCCCGGTGGCCGGTCATTGGTTGGGTCTCCGTCCCCAGTGACATCGGTTCCGGCAAGTTCGTTGTACGGGAAGGCGGAGGAGGCGGTCACGATCCCCGCAACTTCAAGCTCCCAAGGGAGCCTCACGTGGATGCTCGCCGACAGGTGGTGGCGGATGTCGTTGGGGGTCGGCCCGTAGTCCTGCGCCAGCAGGTATGGTGACGATGAGGGCCCGTCCTGGTTGGCCTTCAAGAACGTGTAGCCGATCAGGAGCCCAACCCTCCGGCTGAACTGTCGGCGAATCTGCACCATCACGGCGTCGGTGTTGACCACGCCGTCGGACAGGTCGACGGTGACCGGGCCGTAGTTTGCCCCGTAGGGGTACTGGCCGTTCAAGACGGACGCGCCGGAGCCGGGTGTCGCCGGGTGGTTGACGTTGGCGGGGTGGGGGTTGTGACGGCTGCGGATCCCAGCGTAGTCGACCGCGATGGAGATATCTCCCGGCAACTGCCGCTCCGCCCCGATCGTAAATTGGTGGGCGTACGCCGACTGGACGAAGACGCCGGGGAATTGGGAAATCAGGGAGATGCGGAAGAACCTGTTCAGGAGGTCCGGCGGCGGCATATTCGGGTAGAAGCTGAGCAGCGGGAACACCTTTCCCGGAGCCACGTACGTTTGAGCCCTGCCTTGGGCCAGGGTGCCCTCGACCGAGATCGGGTCCTGGCCGCCCTCATAGAAGATCCCGTAGCCGCCGCGGACCGAGGTCCGACCGTCATTGGTGGCCGCCCAGTTGAACCCGATGCGGGGCTGGATTTCGCCATGGTCAGTGTTCCGGGATCGGTAGATCGTTGTCGCGTGGGCGCCGCCCGGCAGAGTCGTAAGCAGGAATTGGACGCCCTGGGCCTGGTTCGTGAACGGTGGGTAGTCCGCGCCCGAATACGAGCCGCTAAAGGTCTCGAGGTCGTAGCGCAGGCCTAGGTTCAGAGTGAGGCGAGGCGTCACTCTCCAGTCGTCCTGCACGAACCCGTCGAAGTAGTTGCCATCCAGGTGAGCGTACTGGCTGTTGTACTGGCCGAGGATGTACAGGATGGGGGGATTGTTCGGCCCCGGTGGCTCGTCCTTGGCGAAGGTGAATCGCCCAAACTGGAAGAGGTTCAACTGTGTGGGATAGCGGACGATGTTCATCCCGGCCCCGACCCTCAGCGCGTGCTCACCAGCACCGGAAAACTGCCCCGTATAGACGTCCTTCAGAATGTAGTTGTTCTGCATCCGCCCCTGGGGCAGGTTGCTCGGAGTCCCTACGTTCAGACTGGGGAACACGAGCCCGGGCGTGTTGACCGCCACGGGGCGGTTGGTGTCGGTGTGCGAATAGGACGCCCGTATTTCGTTCGTCGCTCGGCTGCCAAGAGTTGAGGTCAACCGCGCGATGAGCAGGTGGTCGCTGCGTAGTTCGCTGAAGCGCGCGTTCGCGGCCGCGTTGGGGCCGGCGGACTGCCCGTCCTTGATTTTGTGGTTGAAGTTGTAGCTGAAATTCAGGACGTTGCTCGGGCTCAGGTTGTGGGTCAGCTTCGCGAACACGTTGTCGTGATCCTCATCCTGTGGAATCTCGGTGCGTGGATCCGGAAGGATTGGAAGGAGGGCCGGTGGGATCGAGATCGTGGAGACTTTCGTTTGAGTGGAACGCTCGTAGCTTAGGAAGAAGTGCGTCTTGTCCTTCACGATCGGGCCACCCAGGTTGGCACCGAACTGCTTGAGGCTGAACGGGATCTTCCCGCTCGAGAACACGTTCTTGCTGCCAAAGGCGTCGCTTTGGTCGAGGAAGAAAGCCGTCCCGTGGAAGTCGTTGGTTCCGCTGCGGGTGATGATGTTTATGACCCCCGCTTGCGCCCGGCCGACCTCGGCGGAGAACTGGTTCTGCAAGACCTCCATGTCCTCGATTACCTCCATCGAGTATTCGTTCCGCGGCGCATTCGTGATCACTGTTCCGCCACGGGTCAGCTCGTCATTCAGGTCGACTCCGTCGACGTAGAGCGCCTTGTTGCGCTCGTCGAACCCGAAGAAGGCGATTGGGTCGCTCGTCCCTCCCTGGCTCGCGGCGAGGTCCAGGTTCACGCCGGCGACGAGGAGGGCGAGATCCTGGAAACGGCGGGTGCTGATGGGAAGGTCGTGCATCATCTGGCTGTCCACCTGGGTCTTGAGCTGGTCCTGGGTGACATTTACCAGAGGCGCCTCTCCAAGCACGTCGACCTGCTCTGCTCCGCTCGCGATCCCCAACGAAAGCGTGACCGTCACCACCTTGGTTCCCGCCAGGACTACCCCCCGGTACTCGCCGGGCTTGAAGCCGTGAAGCTCAGCTCGCACGGTATAGGCGCCCGGGGGCAGAGAGTCGAGGCGGAAGAAGCCTTGGGGGGAGCTCGTGGTCGTCCGCGTGCGCCCAGTGGCCTCATCGGTGACGGTGATCGCCGCCCCAGGGAGAGCCGCCGCGCTCTGGTCTACCACCGTGCCATCGATAGCCCCCGTCGTCATTTGTGCCCAACCGACTCGCACGGTACCCAACACCAATAGGAGCAAAACGACGAACTGACTACCACGTCGGTGCAGTTTCATAGTCAAGTCCTCCGCGGGCCTAGGTTTTCCGACAGTCATGCCCGCCCCCAGCCGTCTTCGCTCCCCTCGGTTGTGATGATGGATCGGACAGCGGCTCTCAAGAGGCTCCACAAGAGTTCGCTCAACCTAGTCGCTCTCGTCATATATGTCAAGATAAATTTTCATATGCTTTAGTTCACAAAACTCTCTCGCTGCGCCTGCTTGACCTGGGCTCGTTCCCCAGCGCCTCGGGCACCGCGGCCTCGGCTTCCCCCAGGGCTCATGAACAAGGGGCAAGTCTGGGATATCGTCGTCTTGCTCCTGATCAGTAGGACCTGTTCAGGATCACGGGAGTCTGGTTATGGGTCGGCGCCTCCGACGAATGACCCAAGGGGTGATCGCTGTCCGTGTCGGAAGGATTGCCCTGTCTGCAGCGCTCTGCTGCGCCGTCCCAGCGATAGTAGGTGTCCTCAGCGCGCCCGCTCATGCCAAGGCGCCGAGGAGAGCAAAGGATCCGTTTACCCAACCGGCAACTCCATTTCAGTATGCCGAGAGCGAGATCGAAGTTCGCCGACGCGTGTTCATGACGGCTCGGGACGGCAACCGGTTGGCCATGGATCTCTACGTCCCCCCGGGCCCCGCCAAGCGTCCCGCGCTCGTCATGCGTACCCCTTACGGCCGGGACAAGATAGACGCGCTTCTGATGAGCCTGGCGCGTCACGGTTATGTCGTTGTGGCGCAGGATTGCCGGGGCACGGGTCAAAGCGAGCCCGGCCAATGGGATATGTACGTCTACGAGAGAGAGGACAGCTACGACACCGTCGACTGGGTGAGGCAACAGACGTGGTGTAACGGCCGGATCGGCGCAATCGGCGGCTCCTATGTGGGCGAGACGCAGTGGTTTATGTCATTCCACCCCGCCATGACGGCGATCGCCCCGGAAGTCGCCGGAATTGGCGGCGCCCGTTCAAGCGGCGTTCGGCTGCACCTGTTTGTAAGCGCCTATGCTCGGTCGGTCGGCAAGGCGGGTGGCGCGAACAAGTCGCAGGCTCCGATCGATGCGGTCGAGCGCCAAATGAGAGAGGAGACCTGGGCCGGCGGCTACTATAACGAACCAGTGACCCGGCCTTATCCGGAGCGAGCCCTGGAGAGGTTTCCTGCGCTCGCCGGGCTGGATCCTGAAGCGCGCGGAAAATGGATGATCGAGACCTACGCGCGAATGCTGCCGTCGGAGCGGGCCCAGCTAATCAAGTTCCTCATTGGTGCATCGGAGGTCAACTACGCCAATCTCTCCGACGTGCCGGCAGTGTTCGGAGGTGGAGGCCCGGCTTTCAAGTACGTCGCAGCCTCCACGGAAGCGGTGTACCGCAGCCTCAACGCCCCGGCGTTGCTTCTCTCAGGCTGGTACGACTGGGGCCTTGATTACACCCTCGACACTTGGCAGCTGATCCAACGCTTCGCGCCGCAACACGTCCGGGAGAACACTTTCCTGATCGTCACGCCGGCCGCCCACATGGACCGCGGCTACCGCGAGGGCGCCGAGGTAGACCCGGCGCTCCAGAAGAGATTCCGGGGAACCGACAACCTCGAGGTTCTTCTTCGCTGGTATGACTACTGGCTCAAGGGGAAGAAGGACGCCATCGCAGCCCTGAACCGCGTGACCTACTATCTGATGGGAAGCGGAGAGTGGTGGGGCTGCGATACATGGCCCCCGCCCGAGGCGCGCATCCAACCCTTCTACCTTGACTCACCAGGCGACGCCAACGGCAGCGGCGGCTCCGGAGTCCTCCAGGAGGCACGGCCGCGGCTTGGCAAGGTGGATACCTACGTCTACGATCCCGAGTCGCCTCCCCCGACGATCGGGGGCAGCATCGTCTCCACCATTGTCCCGGCTGGCTCGGTCGACCAGCGAGAAGTGCAGAAGCGATCGGACGTCCTCGTCTACACGACGACACCGCTCGCTCGCGACTTGGCGGTAGTTGGCCCGGTGGAGGTGGTCCTCTGGGCACGGTCCTCGGCCACAGATACTGATTTCACCGCCAAGCTCACGGACGTCTTACCCGATGGCCGCGCGCTTCTCATACAGGACGGCATTGTCAGGGCACGCTTCCGGGATCCGGATCACGAGCCGTCGCTAATCGAGCCCGAGCAGGTTTATCGGTACTCGATTGATCTGTGGGCGACCGCGAACCTGTTTCGGAGGGGTCATCGCATCCGCCTCGAGATCGCCTCCGCGAACTTCCCGCGATTCGAAAGGAATAGCAACCTCGGGGGTCGCGTGGGGAAACCGATCAAGGCAACGCAGACGGTGCTCCACGACTCGCAGCATCCGTCCCAAGTCCGGCTCCCTATCCTTCCCGCGCCTTGAACTCTCCCCGTCACGCTCCTGTCGCCCGTTCTCGAGCTTGGGCTGAGTTTTAGTTCTCAGGGGGCCTTCGGCTCTCTCTTGGGGCGAAATGCGCGTCAAAATCGACGTGATATACTCGAGGCCATGAAGAAACCGCGAGGCCCCAGTGGCTATAAGTCACTGAAGGAGATCGTACACGAGTTCATCCTCGCGGCACTTAGGGATGGCCGCCTGCGTCCCGGGGACCGGATACGGCAGAAGGAGATTTGCGACGCCTTGGGCGTCAGCCGAACCCCGGTTCGGGAGGCCCTGCTGCAACTTGAACCTCTGGGTCTCGTCTCGTTTTTTCCGCGGCAAGAGATCCTTGTAAACGACCTCACCGAGCAGGACGTAAAGGAGCTCTTTGAGACGATTGGCCCGCTCGAGACGGCGGCCGCCCGGCTCGCGACACCCTATATAACCTCGAACGACATCGAGAAGTTCGAGGAATCGGTCGCCACCATGAAAGAGTTGCTTGCGGCGCGCGACCTCCAAGGCCTGAAGCGCGAGATGGAGGCCTTCCACGAAATTCACTTGGCGCGCTGCCCCAATGGGTTGATGGTCTCGACAATTAGACTGCTGAAGAGACGTTTCTACGACGTACCCCACCGGATGGCATTCGTGCCGGAATGGGAATTTCGACAGCTCGAAGAGCACAGCCGGCTCGCACAGCTGTTCCAGGACAAAGACGCCGAGGGCGTAGCCGAGTTCATGCAGGTCCATTGGGGGTGGGAGCACAATAAGGAAGGCGCCTTGTGCAGCTACTTCCCTCGGAGCATCGAGGGCGACGGCGCAGCCCAGAAAAAGACCCCGGTCAAGGAACCACGGGAAGCCCTCTCGAGATGACGATCGCCACGACTCTGCCCTTCGCCGATAAGTTATGGACAGCCCTTCCTAAGACGTCGGGCCGGGCATCCTAGCGTCCCCCCAAAAGCCCAATAGGTCTCCTGCCCGCCCCAAAAAAGGGCGGTTATCGAGCGTGAAGACTCCGAGCGGGAAATCCCCCTCATGGTGTAGCTTGCCGGTCTGATATGGTGTATATCACACGAAGTTTTGCGCGACTTGAACTCGCCTGCCGGGCGGCTGCCATTGGCAGACCGTGTCGTGGCTCTGTCGGAGTCGGTGTCCCCCGACGTGCCGTTCGCGCTTCCCGCGACGTTCGCCAAACGTAGGGGGGGGTCTGACGCTCCACGTGGCTTTTCAAGCAACCTGAGCGGCCTTCAAGCATTCATCGTCGCGACTGGGGGTGGACGATGGGCATGATGCGTAGCCTCCTGCTGGCCGGCTCGCAGAACGTTTGGCTGCGGGAGCGAGCTATGAGGTACCCGTTCGTGCGCCGCTCGGTTTCGCGGTTCATGCCGGGAGAGAGGTTGGACGACGCCCTCGATGCGGCAAGGGCGCAGCAACGAGATGGTGCGGGTACGATCCTGACTCGCCTCGGCGAGAACGTGATCAGACCGGAGGAGGCAGACGCGGTCACGGAGCATTACCTGGAGGTGCTTGAGAGGATTGCAGGGAGCCGGATCGATGCTCAGATCTCAGTCAAGCTGACGCAGCTTGGACTTGACCTCGACAAGGAGCGCTGCTTCGAGAGTCTCGCCAAGCTGGTCGACCGGGCCGAGGCGCTTTCCAATTTCTGCTGGATTGACATGGAGTCATCGAACTACGTCGACCTGACCCTCGAGCTGTTCCGCCGGGCGCGAGCCCGCTCCCGCCGCGTGGGCCTGTGCGTGCAGGCTTACCTTCGCCGTAGCGCGGCCGACCTCGAGTCGCTCCTGCCGCTCGACCCGGCGGTCCGGCTGGTCAAGGGCGCGTACATGGAGCCGCCGGATCGTGCGTTCTCGAGCAAGCACGAGGTGGACGAGAGCTACTATGCCCTCGCCACACACTTTCTGAAAGCCGCGCGCGGTCGCCAGGACGCGCTCCTCGGGATCGCAACCCACGACCCACGACTTGTGGAGCGACTTCAGGCCTTCACAGCGGAGCAGGGGATCGCAACCAGCGCCTACGAGTTTGAGATGCTCTATGGCATCCAACGTCGCCTTCAGCAAGTTCTGGTCGACAAGGGTCAGCGGTTGCGGGTGCTGATCTGCTACGGCGAGTACTGGTTCCCCTGGTATATGCGCCGTTTGGCGGAGCGCCCCGCCAACCTGTGGTTCGTCGCTAAGAGCGTCCTGTTCGGCTGACCGTCCAGAGCCTGCGCCAGCCTCCCGGCCCGCTAGAGACCGCTCGCGGCGCCATTTGTGCTTCCTCGAGCGTGGTCCCGCTCATGAGACTCGCCCACTGGTGCCAAGCTCTTATCTCGGGCGCGGGTTCGTGTGACCCTAGCGAGCGTCTGATCCCGTCACAAGGGCTGCACGCAGCATGGAGAGCGCGGTGTAGAGGACAACCACAATCACCAAACCACGAACGTAGTCGAGGGGAAGCGACGTCACAATAAAGGCGGCGAAAAGGACACCCGGCACCCCGCCCACCGCAAGCCCCTGGGATGCCTGCAGGTCGGCGCTCTTTGCCCGCAGAAAGCGGGCGCTGCTCGCCGGCATCAGAAATGCGCATGACCCCATCATTATCGGGAAGGCCCCTTTTGGTGACATGCCGAGCAGGCTGATCAGAACAAGGCACGGCGCGTAAAGACCTATCCCGAGCGACATCAGGGCGCCCAAGACGAGATTGGCCACCACGCCGAGCCACAACCGGACGCCGGATAAGCCGAGCGTGTCACCGCCGGAGGGGAATATCTTGAGCTGGGTCAGCAGCATCAGCGTCGCAGCCGCGAGGAGCGCGATGCCCATGCCTATTCGGACCCTGTAGGCGGACCAGCCCGCCACAACCCCTGCGCCCAACCAGGCGCCCAGACATGCAGCCACGATCATCGCTAGCAAGGTCGTCGGGTCGACCTCGACAATCGCGATGTAGATGAAGGCTTGAGCGATGGTCGGCAGCGTATGTCCGACGTTCAAGGTGCCGGGGATCAGGCGGTCCTCCACGAAGCTCCAAGAGCGAAAGAGCGATGCCGTTGTCGCGAACGAGCCGATGCCGAGCGTGTCAAAGAAGTTGGTCACGAAACCGATGGCGGTCTGGAGCGGGGTGGGCCAAACCGCCTTTGGTGTCTGAGCTCGCAACGCAGACCAGCCCTGGAGGGCGTAGAAGATCGTGACGCCTCCAAGTCCTAAGAACAAGACATTCCGAAAGCTCATATCAGCCACTATTCGCGCCCGGCGCGTCCGCCGGAGCCTGAGCCTTTGTGTACACTACTGCCTTTTCAATAACTTGCAGGCCTTCCCTCCCCTCACGACGCCAAGCTGCCCCGCGTACCACGAAGTCACGGTTCAGGGGCCCGTCCTTATTGTCTTCCGAAAAAACCACACAGGCTTCTGATATGTAATATATTAGACATTGATCCACTGACGACGCAAGCTTCGAGGGGTGCCATTCTATGGTTGAGTTCAGTCACCTCATCTCGGCCATCGACACACACACCGCGGGGGAGCCGACCCGGATCGTCCTGAGGGGCCTCCCCCAAATCGTCGGCCGCACGATGGCAGAGAAGCGGAACGACATGCGCGAGCGCCTGGATCGCTTCCGCACCCTCCTGATGCAGGAGCCTCGTGGGCACCGGGACATGTTCGGTGCGGTGCTCACCACGCCCGTGACAGAGGAAGCTCAGTGCGGTCTCATCTTCATGGACCACGATGGCTACCTCGACATGTGCGGCCACGGCACGATCGGCGCCGCCACGGCTCTGATCGAGACCGGTTGGGTCCCACCGATCGAGCCGGAAACGAGGATCGCCTTTGACACGCCGAGCGGGCTTGTAGAGACACGCGCGCGAATCCAGGACGGCCGTGTGGTCGAAGTGTCGCTGTTCAACGTCTCTTCGTTCGCGCACTCCAGGGACGTCGCGCTGGACGTTCCCGGTCTCGGGCGCATCGTCGTAGACGTGTCCTTCGGTGGGAACTTCGTCGCCATGGTTCCCGCCAGCGCGGTCGGCACCTCGGTCCGCCCCGAGAACCTTCAGAAACTCGTCCACGTCGCCATTCTCATCAAGCGCGCGGTCAACGAGCAGATATCCGTTCAGCATCCCCTACAGCAGCACATCGCTCGCGTCGAGCTCACCGAAATTTACGAGAGGCCCGATCCTTCAAAGCCGTACTCCAAGGGTGTCGCCGTCTTCGGTGAAGGTCAGGTGGACCGCTCGCCCTGCGGCACGGGTACGGCAGCTACAATGGCGACCCTCTACAGCCGAGGCGAACTGTCTTTGGGGCAGGAGTTCACGAGCGAGAGCATCATCGGGACCCGCTTCACGGGAAAACTACTCCGGGAAACCCGTGTCGGCGATTTCGTCGCGGTCGAACCGGTAATTTCAGGGCAGGCGTTCCTAACCGGAATCCAGCAATTCGTTCTCAATCCCCGCGACCCGCTGGGATGGGGGCTGCGGGTCGCTGCATCAGCTGAGCAACACGTCTCGTCTTTGTTGCGCGTTTAGTCCGTCAGTGCCCGTCGCTGGCTAAATAGCCTTGAACAGGACGAAAAAAGCAGTTGACACCCAATGGCGTCTAGATATACTTCATATCAAATATCAGTGGCATTTGCCCGGAGGCTTCCCATGAAGAAGCAAAGTGGCGGTGGCATCGTTGGCCGCGTCCTTGTGGCAGCCTGCCTGCTTCTCGCTCTTGCCGTGCCGGTGTTGGCCCAGGGCACGGCGGTCATAGAGGGAACCGTAAAGGATGAGAGCGGCGCCGTGATCAAGGGCGCCACCGTGCGATCGACGAACGTGGCTACCGGCTGGGCGACAGAGGCGACCACGAGCCCGGTGGGCACCTACAGGCTCGACGCCCTTCCGCCCGGGGTGTACCGCATCACGGTGGACGCTTCCGACTTCCCCCGCCTCACCCGAGAGGGCGTAACGGTCCACGTGGGTCAGGCGGTGGCGATCAACCACGTGCTGAAGGTTGGACAATTCAAGGAGGCACTCAGCGTCACCGCGGAGGCACCTCTCGTCAACGCCACGAAGTCGGAAATCGGCCAGATCGTCGAGTCTGAGAGGATCCAGGAGCTACCTCTCAACGGACGAGACTTCCTCGAGCTGGCTGAATTGGCGCCCGGAGTTGCTCCGTCCACGGGTTTCGGCGGAGGCTTGACCAGCATCAACGGCCTCTCCTTTCGAAACGTGACCATTCATTTCGATGGCCTGGAGGTCACGGACGTCGTGGACCGAGGGGCCTACGGCTACTACACTTCGGAGCCGGTGCAGGAGTTCCAGGTCATCACGAACCGCTTCACCGCCGAGTATGGCCGGTCGATGAGCGGTGTGATCAACGTAGTGACGAAGTCTGGGACCAACGACTTCCACGGAACGGCGTACATCTACGGGCGCGACCAGAGGCTGAACGCGCGGCAGTGGGTTTTCAACTCCGACACGCTCGGCCTAGACAAGGAGAAGGACAAGAGCCCGTTCAGCCAGAAGCAGTACGGAGCCAGCCTCGGGGGTCCTATCGTCAAGGACAAGACTCACTTCTTTGTCAACTATGAACGCGACGCCTACCACACGACAACGATTGTCAGCGCGGACCCGGCCTGGTCAATCCCCGCGCTCGACATCTCGAAGGAGGTGGGCAACTTCCCCCAGAACAACGACGGCGACCATTTCTTCGCCAAGCTCGACCATCAGCTCTCAACCAAGCACTCTTTAGAAGCGTCGTTCACGCGCAAGACTGAGACCGACACCAACGTCTACGTGGGCGGCTTCTCGACCCAGGCTTTCGGGGCCCAGACCGTGTACGACGAGAAGCTCTTCATGCTGAGCGACAGGCTGGCCCTGTCGAACCGGACACTGAACGAGTTCCGCTTCCAGGTCGGGACACGGCAGAACGATTGGAATCCCAATTCCCGCCACCCCTCCGTTTATGAGTACACGGACTTCGGCGTCATCACGTGCTGCGGCAGCCATCCCAGCGTTGATCAGACCAACCACACCCGCCGTCTGGAGTTCAAAGACGACCTCACCCTCCACCTGAGCCAACACAGCCTGAAGTTCGGGGGCGACTTCCAGGTCCTGCGAGGCGATTCCGACACGCGCTACACCGCCACGGGCTTTTACGTGGTGTACTACGGGTCGCCGCTGTACTTGCGCCAGGCGTTCGGTCCGACGCACTTCGTCTTCGATGAGAACGTCGACGGGGTCTACGCGCAGGACGACTGGCGTGTCCGCGACAACCTGATGCTCAACCTCGGGCTCCGCTATGAGTACAACCAGTTCGCTCCCTCAGATCATGGCGACATTGCGCCACGGGTGGGCTTCGCCTACGACCCCTGGAAGGACGGCAAGACCAGCGTCCGGGGCGGCACCGGATTGTTCTACGACATGGCGTTCACACAGCTCTTACAAGTGTCGGCCTGGGGCGGCCCCAACGGCGCCTACACACTAACCTTCCGTCCTTCCGACCCCTTGTATCCGAGCAACTTCGGCAGCATTTCCTCGCTTCCGCCGGGACGTCCGATCCCTGCGCGTGATATCTACGAGCTCGACCCCAACATGAAGACCGCCCGCAGCTGGCAAAGCTCGATCGGCATTCAGCGCGAGATTGCCCGGGACCTCGCCATTAGCGTTGACGCGGTCTACGTCAGGGGTCACAACCTGTTCCGCATCCGTGATCTGAACGCGCCGCCCTTTGAAGGTCCCTATCCCAAGGGCCAAGAAACCACATTCGCTAACGCACTGCGGCCGACACCTCCCGTCCCCAACGGCTTTCGCCGGATCGACCAGCTCGAGTCCTCCGGCAGCAGCGAGTACGAAGGGCTTTATTTCAACCTCACGCGCCGTGTGCGCGGCGGGCACACGTTCCAGCTGTCATACACCCTCGCCAAGTCGAGGGACAATCTTGGCTTCGGTGGCGACTACGTCAGCCGTCCCAATGACAGCACCAACATGGCGGCCGAATGGGGCCCTTCTCTGAACGACCTCCGCCACACCATTGCCGCCAACGGCACCGTTCAGCTGCCCTGGGGCCTTTCGGTTGGAGGAATCTTCCTCGCCTATTCTGGCCGGCCCTACACCGCCCAGCTCGGCTACGACTACAACGGCGACGGCGTCACTAACGACCGCCCGCCGGGCGTGGGCAAGGATACCCTGACCGGAGACTGGTTCCGGGAACTCGACCTGTTCCTCAACAAAGTCTTTAAGTTCAAGGAGCGCTACCAGCTTATCGTTCGGCTCGAAGCCTTCAACGTCTTCGACACGCTCAACAAGAATAACTACGGCAACATCGTTGGCACCAACACATACCTGATCGCGACCGGGGCGTTCCCGCCGCGCCAGCTGCAGTTGTCGGCGAGATTCGCGTTCTGAAGCCTCGTCCTCGACCGCGGAAGTGAAGGAGGCATCTATGAGCAGTGGCCCCCAGCCAGGGCGGCGCGGTTTTCTCAAATCGCTAGCGGCGGCACCGATGCTTTTCGCGGCACCGTCCGCGGCGCTGCGCCCCTCCCCCGCTGCTGCGCAGCCCAATCCCGTCGGCGGCGATCTCCATTCGTCCGCCATCGTCATCGACCACGCATGCCCGCTACTGACCCCGGAAGGGGACGAATACATTGCGAAGACACGCGCGGGGGGGGAGACCGTGGCTATGGCGACGGTGGCCAGCAACCACGACTTCCGTGGGGCGATCGACCAGATCACGGGCTGGCTCGAGCGCTTCGACCGCGACCCGTCGCTCATCCACGTGACGACGGTCGAGGACATCTATCGGGCGAAGCGCGAGGGAAAGCTCGGCGTGGGCTTCCACTTCCAGAACTCTCGGCCCGTCGAGTATGACCTGCGCCTGCTCCGCGTTTTCCACCGACTGGGCGTACGGGTCATCCAGCTCACATACAACGAGAAGAACCCCGTCGGCGATGGCTCGACGGAGCGCACCGACTCCGGGTTGTCCAAGTATGGTCGTAAGATGGTCGAGGAGATGAACCGCCTCGGGATCGTCGTGGATTGCAGCCACGTGGGCTACAAGACGACGATGGAGGCGATGGAGTTCTCCAAGCTGCCGGTCATGTTCAGCCATTCCAACGCGTTCGGCGTCTACCCCAGCAAGCGCAACATCAAGGACGACCAGATCAAAGCGCTGGCAAGGAGTGGCGGTGTCATCGGAATGAACGGCTTTCCTGGGTTCGTGAGCAAAGACAGCTTCGTCGACAAGAACCGCGGGCCGTCGCTCGACCAACTCCTCGATCACGTCGACTACATCGCCAAGCTCGTCGGTACCGACCATATCGGGCTCGGGCTCGACTATTCGCAGTCGAATCCTGAGGACTACAAGCGCTGGGGGTACGAGCCCGACACTTACCCGATGCCCCCCTGGCACTACCCGACGGGCATCGACGAAGTCTCGAAGCTTTCGAGCTTCACCAAGGGCCTAAAGGGCCGAGGCTACTCCGATGCGGACGTACGGAAGATCCTGGGTGAGAACTTCATTCGAGTCTTCAAGGCGGTCTGGAAGGCTTGAGCCCCCTCTGTCCTCTGTCCAAGTCGAATCTCCTCTCCCTCCTAGCCCTCGTTCTCTCGGCGGCGACGGTCGCCGCGCAGCCGGCCGCGGAAAAGGACCCGCGCTGGCTACGGCTCGACGCGGCTGTGCGGCGGGGCATGGCGGAATGGGAGGTCCCCGGACTAGCCATCGCGGTGGTCGAGGGCGATCGGGTCTCCTTCATTCGCGCGTACGGTGTCAAGGAGCTAGGGAAACCCCAGCCGGTCGATCTTGACACGGTCATGGCGATCGGCTCCACCACCAAGGCCATGACGGCCACTCTGGTCGCCATGCTGGTCGACGAAGGTAAGCTCGCCTGGGACGATCGGGTGACCAAGCACCTCCCATGGCTCCAGCTCTTCGACCCCTGGGTCACTCGTGAAGTGACGCTGCGGGACCTCCTTACCCATCGCGTCGGGGTTGGCGGGGCTCTGCTTCCGGCTGCCACCACGCTCGACCGCAGAGAGGTGCTCCGGCGGCTGCGCTTCATCGAGCCCTACGCGCCGTTCCGTGCGCAGTACGACTACAGTAACCTCATGTACACGACCGCCGGAGAAGTCGTGGCCGATGTCTCTGGCAAGGGCTGGGAGGACGTGCTCCAGTCGCGGCTGTTGGCTCCGCTCGGGATTACCGGCGCCCAGCTAACCCTCGACTCGCTGTGGTCGCCCGAGAATGTGGCGCCCTGCTTCTGTTGTGATCTGGTCGGACGCTCTGTCGGAATTGCGGACGCGCGGCCCGGGACAAACGTCACCATGCCCCATCTGAAGAAGAACGGACGCATGCAAGTCATTCCCTGGCGGCGTTACGCCAACATTGGCCCGGCGGGCGGGGAGCTGTCCATGAGCGTCAGGGACATGGCGCGTTGGGTCAGGTTCCTGGTGGGCAAGGGAGTGTTCGAGGGCAAGCGTTTGCTGAGCGAGAAGCAGTTCGCGGAGATGCACGAGCCACAGATCCCGATCCCCCGCGAGAACTGGTCGCCATTCCTGCGGGAAGAGCCGGCTGTACACTTCATGGCCTACGGCCTCGGGTGGCGTCTTAACGACTACCGAGGCCGGCGCATGTCCTCACACACCGGCAACGTCTATGGCTTCCACGCCACCGTCGGGCTGCTCCCCGACGATGGCATAGGCGTCGTGGTGATCGCGAACGCCGATCGCACGGGCCTGGCCCCGGCCCTGGTCCTTTCGGCCTTCGATCTCCATCTAGGCGCACCGGAGGTGGACTGGAGCCGCCGCGTCCTGACCGCGTACGAGGCGCAGGAGCGCGAGACCCAAGAAACTGAGAAGCGCCTCACGGATGGCCGGCGCGCCGGCACCAGCCCGCAGCTTCCCCTCTCGGGGTTTGCTGGAACGTACTTCGATCGCGCCTATGGTGAGGTACACGTCACCGCGGAGCCAGGGGGGCTAGTTCTGCGCTTCCCGGGGGCTCAGGAGGCGGATCTCACTCACTGGCACTATGACTTGTTCCGCATGAGCCTGCGCGGTCCAATGGCTTACCCGCGGTTCGCGAGGTTCGTGATCGGTCCCGATGGGAAGGTGGCACGTCTCAGCGTCGAGGGAGTCGCAGACTTCGTAAGACGATCGCCAGAAACTGCAGTGTCCGCGACCGGTCGCTGAGCATCATCCTTCGTCTATCGAAGACTCCCAAGCGCCTTGCTCAACGGCCCGTCGTAGGGACCAAGGGGCGGGTCACGACACTGACTCTCCGCCTATCCAGCCGCCTCTGAAGCTAGCACAGCGCGGACATCCGAGGATTCGGCGAATGATCGGTTGGTTCTTGCTCATCAAGGCTTTCCTTCTTGGCAGCCGGACTAAAGGGCATCCCTCTCTCCCTTCAGGGGGAGAGGGCTGGGTGATGGGGGCGAAGTCGCTTCCGCCGCGCGGCGCTCGCTGGGGTGAGCGCGATCACAGTTCCTCGCGCCTCGGCCAAACTAGGCTCACCGGATCGAGGTGCCAACCATGCATAGCAAGGCTCGACGGTTCTTGACGATCGGCGCGGTGGCGCTCACGCTCTTCGCTTGCGGCCAGGACAGACCATCGACGCCAACGGCGGCCACCGAAACCGCAACTGCGAAGATCAGCGCCGCGAGCGAAGGCGAAGGAAGTGTGTCGGCGCAGACCGCGGTTCCCAAGGTGACCATCTGCCATGTTCCACCCGGGAACCCGGCCAACGCTCATACTATTACCATTGGTGCGCCCGCGGTCCCGCATCATCTGTCCAACCACCCCGGCGACCACATCGGTCCCTGTTCGACGCCCACTCCGTCCCCGACGCCCACTCCGTCCCCGACGCCTAGTCCGTCCCCGACGCCTAGTCCGTCCCCGACGCCTACTCCGTCCCCGACCCCCACTCCGGCCGATTAGACGGCGGGGTCGCACGGCGGGCCGGAGCAGCACGAGCGCTATGAGAGGAAGGCGAACGCGCAGAGCTAGGCCAAGGGACGAATGACTTCGCGAACGACTACCCGAACGTCACAACGGCTACGTTCTTCGCTAGCAACAATGAACCGCCTGAAGAAGAGGCGCTGGACATCGGTATTTTGTTGGATTTAGACTTTCCTCAGGAGCGCTTGACCGAACGCGACCCCCGGCAGCCGGTTGCGACGGAGCAGAGGCTGCCCAAGGCCATTGGACCTAACTCGGCGTCGGTTCGTAGTACCCTGGCATCCTGAGTCGCCCACATGACGGGCGCTACGGCCAGGAGAGCCGGAAGTTAAGCACGTGGAGCGTCGAGACCCCGCCGACGTTTGGCGGACGCCGCGGGAAGCGTGAACGGCACTTCAAGGACGCCGACTCCGAAGCAGTCAGGGTCGGACGACGATACGTCGTGCGGGGGACGCAAATGGGCTTTCTTGACAACCTTCTTAAACAAAGCGGTGGTCTCGGCGGCCTGGCTCAAGTAGTCGCGCAAAACCCCCAGATCGTGTCCGCGGCTGTGGCCTTGCTGAACCCGAAGGATCCCTCCGTCGGGGGCACCGGTGGTCTCGGCGGCCTCGTGGGAGCTTTCTCGAAGGCGGGCCTCGGCCAGATGATGTCGCAGTGGATCTCGACCGGCCCCAACCCCCCCATCTCACCCGACCAACTGTCGAAGGTTCTTGGTAGCGACGTGCTGGGCCAATTCGCCCAAAAGGCCGGCGTGGCCCCGGGCGATGCGGCCTCCCTTCTCGCCTCGGTCCTGCCTGGCCTCGTCGACCACCTTACGCCGAACGGCCAGGTGCCGTCAGCGACCGATCTACAGAGTTCTCTCGGTGGGCTGCTCGCGCGCCTGAGCGGTCGCTAGCCCGCAAAACGGAGGAAGAACGATGCGCATGCTCCCAAACCTAGGACTTGTCGCCATGGGTCTCAGTCTGGCCTTCGCCGGACCGGCCCGGGGGGCGGAGAAGAAAGCGGAATCTCCCCAAAAAGTAGACTTGAACAAGGCTACCGCAAAGGAGTTGGAGGAGCTGCCGGGAGTGGGCCCGGCCACCGCCAAGAAGATCATCGCGGGCCGGCCCTACGCGGCGGTTGCGGACCTCGCGAAGGCGGGCGTGCCCGCGAAGACGATCACGCAAATCACTCCTCTCGTCACGGTGAGCGCCCCTGCAGCATCGACCCCCTCAGCCGCATCGGCCCCTGCTCCGGCGGCGGCCTCTGCGCCTGCCGCCGCTTCGCCGGTACCCCCCTCCTCCGCAGCTGCCGCGACCGCGACGCCGGCCCAACCGCCGCCCGCCAAGGGCATGGTCTGGGTCAACACCGAGACCAAGGTCTACCACCGCGAAGGCGACCACTGGTACGGCAAGACCAAGCATGGGAAGTACATGACCGAATCCGACGCTATCGCCGCCGGCTATCGCGCCTCAAAAGAAAAGGAGAAGAAACAGCCCTGATCAGCGGCGGAAGGCTCGCGGCCCCAGCAAGGACGGAGCAGTCTCCGCCCGTGACCACAACCTGCTACCGCGCTATCGAAGACTCCAAGGCGTTTTGCTCAACGGCCCGTCGTAGGGACCAAGGGGCGGGTCACGACACTAAGCCTCGGCTTCGACATGAATGAGATGCCGCACCCTCGGCTCACTACGCGTGTAGCTGTGTAGTCGATCCTCCAGGTCCCGATCCTCGCGCGTCGAGCGCTCATGTTGGCGCAGGTGCTCCGCCCAGGAGCTCACCAAGAACGTTTCGAGGTACAGGTCGGCGTGTTCGACGTCACGGAAGACTCCCCAACGAGATGCACCGTCTCGTCGCCTGACGCTCCCATACCGGTGTAGCGTCTGCAGGAATTGCTTTGCGTTTTGCGCATCAACGACGTATTCGACGGTCACGAGCACGGGACCGTGCTCGAGACTGGGCGCGACGTCTTTCACGATCGCCGGGATGCGCCAGTGGTTCCAGGGGCTTACATCGGCGGTCATGGCCGGCAGTCTCGCCATGAGTCCCAGCGCTGTCGTCGCGATCGTGCCGACGCCTGCCCACAGGAGTGCTGTTTCGACGCCGTTGTGCGCACCGACGCTTCCCCACACCGCACTGCCGGCAGCCATCCCTCCTTGAGAGATGAGCATAAAGACCGCGAGCACGCGGGCTCGGACCCAGTCGGGCGCGAAATTCTGCACAAGCGCGCTCACGAGGGAGATGAAGAGGATCCAACCGGCACCGCTCGCGAGCATGATGAAGATGAGACCGCCGAGGCTGTGGACCAGGCTGGTCGCGACAATCATCGCGCCGAGCAGGGCGACGGCCATCGAGGCGATGCCTTCCGTCGACCAACGGGCTCGGGCGGGCTGCATCAGCAGCGCACCCCCGACTGCACCGGCTCCGAAGCACCCTAGAAGAATCCCGTACCCAACCGCGCTGTTACTGACTTTGTGCGCGACCGTCGGCAAGAGTGCGAACGACGCGCTGGCAAAGAACATCACCACGCCGGATCGCAGCATAAGCGCACGAATCGCGGGAGCGTGTCGAACGTAGCGGATGGCCGCTATCGTCGCGCCACCAACCGTTTCCGGCGGCGACGTTCGCTTATGAACTGGACGCTTCCAACGCGCCACCACGAAAATGACGCCGGCGAACGACGCCACGTTTAGAAGGAAGGCGGCGCCGACGCCAGCCGTCGCGATCAGCACGCCGGCGAGCGCCGGGCCTACTGCCCGTGCAATGTTGAATTCAATGCCGTTGAGCGCCGAGGCCGCGGGCAGATCGTCCTTCGGCACAAGTTCCGGAAGTACCGCCCGCCAACTGGGCGCTTCGAACGCATCGCCCGCAGACAACGCAAACGTCAGCGCAAGCAGGATCCACGGAGTGATGCCACCAGTCAAGGTCACCACTGCGAGGGTGAGCGCGGCACAGACCATCCACGCTTCTGTACAAAGAATCAGCTTGCGACGGTCGACGATGTCCCCTATCGCTCCGGCGGGCAGCGCGAGTACGAAGAACGGCAGCGTCGTGGCCGTCTGGGTCAGTGCCACGTACATGGGGCCGGCGCCGAGCGAGATCATGAGCCATGCCGCGCCGACGCCCTGCATGAATGTGCCGACGTCAGACACCACGTCAGCGGCTAGCAGCTGGCGGAAGATTGGCGTGCGCAACGGTCGCCACAGGCTCGGCGCTTCCTGCTTCGGTAGTCTCTCCATTCGGATATGGAAGAGGATACCGCGTCCCGCGCACAAGGAGCGATCGGCCAGGACCGACTCGCCGGCCGGATGGTCAGCCTAAAGGGCGTGCCGGCGACCGACCTAGGGACGGGGACGGATCGCCCTTTGCGATCCCCCAAGGGCGATCCTGGAAGGTGCTCGTCCTAGTCCCTCGGACTGGCCTTAAGTTATTGCCCCTACACTAGTTAGGCCAGAGCGTTCGCGAAGGTGCGATTCGTGGTCCCGAACCACCCCCGGGGGCATCCCCCAAGGCCTCAAACGACCCCCCCCGTCCCCTCAGACGACAAGGACAGGCACCCCAAGCCTCTTTCCGAGGATCTCGAAGTCGCCGCGGTTGGCGGTCACTACCGTCGCCCCGTGCCCCCTTGCGGTCAGAGCTATCAGGGTATCGTTCTAGAAGTCACGGCGCTTGCTGCGATCCGACCCCTGAGTGTCCACCATGCGGATGATCTGCCCAGCCTCCCACCAGTCTTTGGGCCTGCCGAGCAGCAAGCACTGGATCACCTCGGCACGTACGCGAGCGATGCCTCGGGGTATGCCCCCATCCAAGGGACGCGGCCGCAGACACTCGGTATGGCCTTGCCGACTCGCCAATCGGCAGGCGACGTGGATCACGAGAAGCTTCAGGGACGGTCTTGACAACAATGGCGGCGAAGCCACCGATCACATGTTAGACCTCGGTGGACACTTCAAAACCGGCCACTCGTGGACGGGCCAAAACCGGCCACCAGGTAGCGGCCGAGACAGGTAAAGGTTTACGCTGTTGCTTCCTCCTGAGGCAAGTAGGGTGGGACCTGGTGCGCTGCTTCAGGGCTTCACCCTATAGATCTCTCCGACCATGAACGCGGAAACAATCATGAGCAGAATGGCGAGAATGGCCAGTGCCACCCTGTCCATGCCCCAGTAAGGCTTTTCGGGCGCACGCCCGGACTGCAGCCACCGCTCCCGGCTTTCGGGTGTTGCCCAGCCGTCGTCGAGGCAAATGGGACACAGCTGGAGAGATGTAATCCAGTTGTTAACTTGAAAATGCGGTTGTCGTCGCGCCTCTGAGCTCGTATGGAGTTGAAGACCGCATACTCGACACCGTACGAGATGCGGGAGCACGATGCTAAGCACGCCCAACGCGAATCCAAGGAGCATTGGCACTGGCCCCCACCGCTCCAGATTGGGCGCTGTCACGAAGATGAGCAGTGGTCCCAGCAAGGCTGAGATCTGACTCCATCGGATTTTCCACGCTTGTCTGCTTCGTGCTAGCCAACTATCCAAGGGGGCTCCCACAGGGCAATAGTACGACGGCCTCCGCGATCACGTCGCGGAAGGGCTCGCAGGCGCTCGCGCTCGGCGCCCGGCCAGCCGACAGCGGCCGGTGGGCCGTCCTGGATCGGTGGACACCTCCCCGGTATGGCCGGTTTTGGGGGCCCGAGGTCGGTCAACACCCCCCCTGTGGTGGCCGGTTTTGCCCGTCTTGGGTCGGTGGACACCCCCGAAATGGCCGGTTTTGGCGGCCACTCCCTCGGCCGACCGCCTCGGCCACGCACCGCCACGCCGGCAGCCTTCAGGTAAGCGCTCGCCGTCTCCCGACGGATGCCTGTGGCCTCTTCGATTCGCCTCAGCGACCAGCCCAGTCGCCCAAGCGCCAGTACCTGCTGCTTCTTCTCGTCGCTCAAGACGTTGCTCATCCCGGCGATGGATCACGTCCCCACCGCCTTCGTCAACGTCCCGGTGCGCTACTTGTGGTGGCCGGTTTTCAGGTGTCCATCAGTGGCCGGTTTCGGCCGTCCACCAAGGTTAGACGACATTACTCTGTACTGGCTCACCGACACTGCTGCATCCTCGGCCCGACCCTACTACGAGAGTCTTGCGAGGGATTTCGGCCGAATGCCCCTCGAGCTGCCGGTGGCGGTGAATATCTCTAAAGGTGACTTTGTCACACCGCTGAAGGTGTGGGCCGATCAGACGTATTCGAAGCTCTTTTACTGGAACGAGGTTTCCAAAGGTGGTCACTTCGCAGCGCTCGAGTGACCCGAGCTGTTCATTGCCGAGTTGCGCAAGGGCTTCGCTCAAGTTCGTTGACCAGCGAGGTGACGGTACGCTGGGGGCCTGCTCGCCGTCGCAGCGGGAGTCCAGCCGTGATCGTCTTCTACAGTCCTGTCGATAGCTCGCCGCTCAGAACCGGATATGGCCTGTCGCTCTCTGCGTCAGCCCGGACGGGCGCGATTTCGCCAGGGTGACATTCTGGACAACGGCACGTTAGGAGGGCTTCGGAGCCCGCGCCCGAAAGCGACTCTTGTTGATTTTCAGCGCCCGAATCTTCCATTCGAGCGTCGAACGCGGGATCCCGAGCCGGACCGCCGCTCCCGATGGCCCGAACACGCGTCCGCCGCTCGCGCGCAGGGCATCTTCGACCATCGCCTTCTCGTGCGCGGCCAATGCGCCGGACAAGCCAAGCCGGCCATCGACCGGGGGCGCCTCGGACAGCCAGCTCTCGTCGACGATGAATTCGTCGGTGTCGGAGACGATCACCGACCGCTCGATGACGTTTTGTAGCTCACGCACGTTCCCGGGCCATCGGTAGGCCTGCAGGTGGTCGAGTGTCCGCTTGCTGACCCGCCTGAATGTCTTACCCGCCTTGCGGGCGTAGCGACTGATGAAGTACTCCACCAGCACGGGAATGTCCTCCTGCCGTTCCCGTAACGGAGGCATCTCAAGGGGAAACACGTTGAGTCGATAAAAGAGATCCTGGCGGAACGTGCCGTCCGCCACCGCTGCTGTCAAATCGCGATTCGTGGCGGCGATGACGCGAACATCGACCTGGATCCGCTCTCGTCCTCCCAAGCGCTCGAATTCATGCTCCTGGAGCACTCGCAGCAACGCCACTTGTGTGTCTGATGACAGTTCGCCGACCTCGTCCAGGAAGATCGTTCCGCCGTTTGCCAGCTCGAACCGACCAAGCCGCCGTTGGATGGCTCCGGTGAACGCCCCCTTCTCATGACCGAAGAGCTCCGAGGTGATCAAGTCGCGCGGAATCGCCGCGCAGTTCACAGCCACGAACGCCCGTGAACCCCGCCGAGACCTCCGGTGAATCGCTCGCGCGACAAGTTCTTTGCCGGTACCGGTTTCGCCGCTAATTAGAACCGTCGAATCGCTGCTGGCGACCTTGGACACTCGCGACAAGACCGCAGTGAGCGCGGGCGAGGCGCCGACAATCTCTTCGAACATCGAAGTCTTGTCGATTTCCTCTCGAAGCGCAACGTTTTCTTGCTGCAGTCTCTCCTCGGCCCTCTTGCGATCCTCGATATCGGTATATGCGATGTACCATCGCACGAGCTGTCCCCGGTCGTCGCGAAGCGGGTTGGAGCGAACCAGGAACCAACGATAGGTTCCGTCCCCGGCCCTCAGGCGCAACTCCAACTCGCCAGCGGCGCCGGTCGTTAACGAACGATCGATATGTGCCTTGATCCTGTGGACGTCGTCAGGATGAACCTCAGATCTACGGTCTGTCTGACGCCACTCGTCTAGAGTGACGCCAAAATACGAGAGCGTGACTCGGTTCGCATACAAGCGCTCGGCCTGGGGTCCCAAGACCCCGACAAGCTGAGGCGCGAGATCCAGGATTTGCCGAAGCTCCATTTCCTGCTCTTCAAGTTTTTGTTCGGCCTTCTTGCGCTCATCTATGTCCGTCAGCAAGGCATACCACCGAACAATAGAGCCCTGCGCATCACGCTGAGGTCGCCCACATACGTGAAACCAACGGTAGACACCGTCGGAGCGGCGAAAGCGATGGTCAACGTCGTACGGAACCCCTTGTTCGATTGAGGCCCTCCAGGTTGCGATTGCACTGGCGAGGTCGTCTGGATGAAGGACATCGCCGGTCCGCCAGCCCTTCAATTGTTCAAGGGTCTTTCCGAAGTAGTCCAGAGCTTGTTGGTTGACGAACTCGAGTTCGCCTTCCACTGTCGTGGCAACCACCTGAGCGTCGATGGTCTCAAGAACAAGGCGAAATCTCTCCTCACTCTGGCGAAGCTGTTCTTCGGCGCGCTTGCGCTCTTCGATGTCGAGGTTAATCCCGATCCAGTAGAGGATCGCTCCGTCGGTCGCTCGAATGGGCTCCGCGCGACTGAGGAACCAGCGGTAGTTGCCTTCAGCGTCACGAGCTCGAAAACTCACCTCGCCAGGGCGGCCGGTCCTCAGGCACTCTGACCAGACCCGCCGCGTCTCCTCGTGATCCTCCGGATGGAGAAAGGGGATATGCGAGTCCCATGCTCCGGAGGTGTCCGTTCCATTCCGAAGCGGATGATTGCTCGGGAGCCCACCGTAGTCTGCAGCTCGTTCGTTGACGAAGGTTAGCCCGCCCGACCGAGCCGCGTACCACGTGTGCGCCGGAATCATGTTCAGCGTGGCTCGCAACTGAGCTTCCAGCGATTTAGCCATCCGATCGTCCTCCGTAAATGGTCCAGTATTCCACCAATGTCCAGATCTTGGCAGGATGGGGACGATGAGATCTCTTTAGATTCAACATGTTACGGTGGACCAGCCCTTGCTTCATACGTACGCCATAAGGATTGATCCTGCGTTCTTGGATGGCAAGAGTGCGTCGGCAATGCTGTTCTACTTGGTCCGGCGGGACAACCGGTTTTATGAAGAAATTCGTTGAAACCAAGAACTCGGACCATTCTCTGCGAACGATGCTCGACAGGGTCCCCACTCAAGCCTGGAGCCTTCGCCCGGATGGCGCCATCGACTATCTGAATCAGCGCTGGCATGAGTATACGGGCCTCTCGCCCGAGGAAGCCTATGGCTCCAGCGGGAAGGGCGAAAGGACGGGAGGAGCGAGCGGGACCGATCTTACCCAGGTCGTGATCGTTCACCCCACAGATGCTCCGAGCGTGGAGGCAAAGTGGCAGGAGATGCTTCCTGCGGCGAAGCCGGTTGAGTTCGAGTGTCGGTTGCGGCGCTACGACGGCAAATATCGTCGGTTCACCGTCCGGGCCGAGCCCGTGCTCGATGGGCAAGGCGCCGTCCTCCACTGGTGGGGAACAAATACCGATATCGAGGACCTCAAGCGAGCGGAAGACTGGCCGCGGCACATCACCGATGCCAGGGGCGATGAGCGGATCCGCAATGAACGCCTCGCGTTGCGTGAAGACATCGACCGCGCCTCGATGTTTGAGGAGATCGTTGGCTCTTCGCCGGCCCTGCACTGCATCTTGGAGCAAGTGGAGAAGGTTGCCCCAACCGATTCCACGGTGGTGATCCGGGGCGAGACGGGCACGGGCAAGGAACTGGTCGCGCGCGCGATTCACAAGCGGTCCAGGCGCTCGACCCGGGCGTTTATCCGCGTGAACTGCGCGGCCATCCCATCCTCGCTCATCGCCTCCGAGCTGTTCGGGCACGAAAAGGGAGCCTTCACGGGAGCACTACAAAGACGAATCGGCCGATTCGAGGCCGCCGACGGCGGCACGATCTTCCTGGATGAGGTAGGGGAACTGCCCGCCGAGACACAAATCGCGCTCTTGGGCGTGCTCCAGGAGCGGGAGGTTGAGCGCGTGGGCAGCAGTCATCCGATTGCCGTGGATGTGCGTGTGCTCGCCGCCACCAACCGCGATCTCGAGGCCGCGGTGGAGCGCGGCGCGTTCCGCGAGGATCTCTATTACCGCCTGAACGTCTTTCCCATCCGGATCCCCCCGTTACGTGATCGCGTGGACGACATTCCCGTCCTCGTCCAATATCTCGTCGAGCGTTACGCCACGAGGGCGGGCAAGAGCATCCGTAACATCAAGAAGCAGACGCTCGCGCTGTTTCAGGCCTACGACTGGCCAGGGAACGTACGCGAGCTGCAGAACGTGATCGAGCGGGCGGTGGTGTTGTGCGATAGCGATACGTTTTCCATCGACGAATCGTGGCTCAAGGGGGAAGCACAGCCGCCTTCCAAGCGAATGCCACGCCCGGTGAAAACGCTCGCCGAGGGCGAGAAAGAGTTGATCGAGGCAGCGCTCGCGGCATCTCAGGGACGGATCTTCGGCCCCTCGGGCGCGGCGGCGAAGCTCGGCATTCCTCGTCAGACGCTCGAGTCGAAGATCAAGGCCCTCCACATCGACAAGCTCTCGTTTCGAGCGCGCTAGGTCTCGCCCGGACCCCGGATCCGCCCACCGATCGGCAATTGCCGATCCATCGGCAGCATCGCGGGAGCCAAAGGCCCATCGCAACATGGAGTTAGCCATGGCGCGGCCCTTGCTTGTCTCGCCTCCGTGGGAGGTCGTCGGACGCCACGGACCAGGCGTGCCACAGAGGGGGCTTGCCCCAGCTTGGCCCGAAACGCGTTGGGGGCCCCTTCGAGCCCCCTCCCTTTACGACCTAACTGTATCAATCTAAATGGTCGGGGCGAGAGGATTCGAACCTCCCGACGTCTTGGTCCCGAACCGACGGTCCGTGACCCGTCTGAAACTCCCTGAAACAACCTGGACAGTCTAGCCCTCTCAATATCCGCTCCAAATGCGGTCCAAAATCACTGCACCTGGGTTGACGCTTGGCTGATTACTGACCCATCCCTCAGGAAGACTGGCGAAATCTTGCCATTGCTGACACATTGGACAAACGGACCTCAGACGAGGTCCGCTGACACCTCCTCACTCTCACTGGATCGAGAGAGACGGCAAAGTACACATATCGCAAGAGTTCTTTCGTCGTTCGCCGATGCTCCTACGACACGGCAAGCCTCCGACGACGGCGAAGGTTGGTTGGCGCGTACGATGCAGTTCGCGATCTGCCTGTATGAGAACCTCGCTGAACGGAAAGGTCGCACTCATCACAGGCGCATCGACAGGGATTGGTCTTGCCTCAGCGCACGAGCTGGCCGCTCGGGGTGTACGACTCTTCATCGCTGGACGACGCGGGTCTGAGATCGCGGACGCCGCACGTGCGATTGGGCGCGGCACCGTTGGTGTCCAGGCCGACGTGTCGAACCTCACGGATCTCGACAGGCTTTACGAACAGATCTCGCGGGACGCGGGTCGCCTCGACGTGGTGTTCGCGAACGCTGGTGGCGGAGACATGCTCCCGCTCGAGGCCATCACCGCGGACCACGTCGACCGAATCTTCGGAACGAACGTGAAGGGACTGCTCTTCACGGTGCAGAAGGCCCTGCCGCTGATGAAACAGGGCGGCTCCGTGATCCTCACCGGTTCGACCGCTGGGCGGAAGGGAACCGCGAGCTTCAGCGTGTACAGCGCGACCAAGGCCGCAGTTCGCAGCCTGGCCCGGTCATGGGTTCTCGAGCTTGCCCCGCGGCGCATTCGCGTCAACGTCGTGAGCCCGGGCCCCATTGCGACACCTGGTCTCGCCGGCCTCGTGCCCCCCGCTCACAAGGACACCCTCTTTCAGCAACTCGCCAGCGCAGTCCCGATGGGCCGTCTTGGCGACGCCGCGGAGGTGGCGAAGGCCGTCGCTTTTCTCGCCTCTGAGGATGCGAGCTTCATAAACGGGGCCGAACTCTTTGTCGACGGGGGCCTAGCTCAAATCTGACCAGGAGGACGACGACCATGAACGCGAAAGAACTGCTTCACACTTATCTTTCATCCATCCAGAACCCTGAGGCCGCCGCGGCCCTTTTTGCCGACGACGGCATCATCGAGTTGCCAACCGTCAACGCGCGCGCTCAGGGGCCCGTGGCCATTCAGCGCTTCCTGACCGGCCTTCTGGCGAAAGTGCCGGACTTCCGGTTCGAGAATGTCCGGACTTGGATCGAAACGCCCGACCGGGTATTCGGTGAGTACGATGCCCAGGGACACGTCGTGTCGACGGGCAAACTTTACAAGCAGACCTACGCGGGTCTCCTCGTTGCGGAGCACGGAAAGATCAAGCTGCTGCACGAAGCGCTCGACACCCTTGCGGCATCGCGCGCATTCAACGCCGACGGAGTCTGACGCCGGGCAGGGTGCAGCTCAGAGTAGCTTGGCGAAAAGAGACACACAGCGGCAGTCCGGCCGTCGCGGGCAATGTAGAACATCTTCCTCGGCGTACGCCAGCGGTCCTTCACCGAAGCTGCGTCAAGATTGCTGATCACCTGCCGCCGATATTCTGTAGACCATGGCTCAACGATTCTCCTCTGCGGCCATCCAGGCGCGGATGTACGCTGGACAGTTGCGTAGCACAATGCGATCACCGGTTTCGCAGTCGCGCAGGCAGCGAATGGCGTCACGATCGGCGAGGACCAAATCCGTGAAGTCCAGCACCACGACGGCACCGGCCGGTTCTGCGTCTATCAATTGGCACAGCTCGCTTACGTTCTCAACGTCGAGTCGACCGCTGATCGTGAACACGACGGTCCGGTCCATCGTGCGCTGAATCTTCAGCAACGCCACGATCGCACGTGAATGCAACTACCGGTCCAACTGAATGCGACCCAATGTTCACATGCGTAGCCGGATGCGAGGTGGGCAAGATTCCGCCAATGGTTAAAGCCTAGACGGCACGTCGGGAACGCTTGGGAACCCGCGAACCAAAGCGACTCTTGATCTTCAGCGCGCGAATCTTCGACTCAAGCGTCGACCGCAGGATCTGGAGTCGCGCAGCCGTTCCTGAGGGCCCGAACACACGTCACCCGCTCGCGCGCAGGCATTCTCGACGATCGCCTTTTCGAGGGCAGCCAAGTGGATATCCCTCGGGAGCCCGCGGTCGTCCGCGCATCGTTCATTCACGCAGGCAAGTCTCCCCGACGGAGCCGCCTAGGAATCAGGTTCAGCCTGCTCACAACTGAGCTTCAAGCGATCCAGCCATCCGATCGCTTTCCCTGCGTTGTCCAATATTCCACCACTGACCAGATCTTGCCAGGATGGCAAGGATCAGATCTCTTTAGAGTCAGCATCTTACGCTGGACCGGCAATTGCCTCTTTGTGACCGCATGAGGATTCATGGTGACGCTGACGTTGGCGACTTGGATTGCGCGGAGAAGCACGAAATGAGCTCCCACAGAGCGGAAGTAGCGGTACCCCTCACTTCGCGGCGTAAGTTCATCCAAGCGGCCATCGTAACCGGTGGGGCCGGTATGTTGTCGGCGGAGCTAGGGGTACTAAGTGCTCGCGGGAACGCCGACACGGCTCCGCAGATCGTGCTTCCGGCGGCGACGAAGGATGTAACGCCCTTCAAGGTCCATGTACCGCAGGCAGCGCTGGACGATCTCAAGCGTCGACTGGGGTCCACGCGGTGGCCGGAGCGGGAAACCGTCGGCGACTGGTCGGAGGGCGTCCCCCTCCAGAAGGCTCAGGCGCTCGTTGCTTACTGGCGCGACAAGTATGACTGGCGACGCTTTGAGGCTCGCATCAACGCCTTCCCGCAATACCGGACCCAGATCGACGCGGTTGGCATTCATTTCATCCACATGCGCTCCCCTCAGCAGAACGCGCTGCCGATCATTCTCACGCACGGATGGCCGGGATCGGTCGTGGAGTTCATGGAGGTCATCGGCCCGCTCAGCGATCCCACCCGGTACGGGGGAAGCGCGGAGGACGCGTTCCATGTCGTCGTGCCGTCGCTCCCAGG